>ERZ791907.19-NODE-19-length-199751-cov-19.612431_pt1 | contig 199751 bp, 163 predicted proteins | sample MGYA00510145_ERZ791907 | MGnify/ENA primary metagenome ERZ791907 (study PRJEB30046, sample SAMN00792089) | human gut metagenome | study: EMG produced TPA metagenomics assembly of the A metagenome-wide association study of gut microbiota in type 2... | reverse complement strand
ACTGGCTCACTTTTTTATTAGCGAGGTGGCTCAGTTTTTTATTGACAAAGGCATAATACCCTGAATCGATTACTTCTTTAAAATCCTCTATGCCAATTGGCAGCGGTTTTCTTTCCATCATTTTCACCTCAAATTCTTATGAAATATTTTTCCTCACGCCTTTACGATCTTACATCTTTTCTTATAACAAGCCACACCATACTTACTGATACTTTTTAAGGCATCCGGATAGTTCATTCCAGCCGCACCCTTTAAGCTGAGAAATACAACGGGGTATTTGTTTTGATACTTCTCGCAGATATCGGAGTGTCTGCTGATGGCAAGCCCCTCAAACAGCGATGCGTCCTGCCCGATCTCAAAGAATGTTTTCAGCGTATCCATGGTCAGTGTTTTGCCGAATCGACGGGGACGGGTAAACAGATTTGCATCCCCATGATTCCGGAGCAGGTCTGCGATGATCTCTGTTTTATCGACATAGTACATATCGTTTCTGCGAAGCTTTTCAAAGTTCTCAACGCCGATGGGGAGCATTTTTCTTTCGGAACGCATGGTGTAACTCCTTTCATAGTCTTATAACGATTTCTCACTTGCATTTATTATATCATGAAACAGCGTGAAAATCAACTGAAACCATCCTCAAACAAAAATCCCGCCACATTCCTCATTCCTGCAAAAGCAAGACGAAACGTGGCGGGAACTTTTTGATCCAGGTTTATTCCAGCAAGCCATACACCCCAAACCAACAAACAGCATCAAAGGGGAACATCACACAAGCCATCCACAGAACCGCACTTCATTTCTCATTTCCAAAATATGCCCAGTGCTGCCTCCCAGGAGAAGTCCAGCATATACCGAACGGCATAGCCGCTTTCCCAGACAGACGCAATGATGATGATCGGCATCAGAACACAGGGAAGTCCGATGTAAGCCAGAGACTGCGGTTTTCAGTCCGGTTTTTTATCAGTGCAGCACAAAATGGCATATAAAACCGCTCATGCTATCCTGTGCGAGTAGTTGCAGAATCCCTTGCGTCATTCGAAGTGCTTAATAGCTTTTCCTTGATTGTGCTGTTACTTGACTTGACAGTCTAACTTTTCAAAAGGAAATCGATCACATTTATGATCTTGATCCCATCTTCATCCATCGGCATTTCATCCATTGTGATGATATACTTCGGATAGTTATCACGAATCCGCTTTAACGGCGTAATTTCTCTGTTGAATGTGTCTTCGCTCATAACAGTAGCAGAAACCTGATAGTATGCTGTCTCTCCGCTGCGTTCTGCAACAAAGTCTACTTCCAGTTCACCCACTTTACCAATGCTGACATGGTATCCTCTGCGAATCAGTTCCAGATATACAATGTTCTCAAGGATATGTCCGATGTCACGTCTGCGGTTTCCAAGCAGCAGTTGACGAAGTCCCATATCGACGGCATAATATTTTTCCAGAGATTTTAAATGCTGTTTTCCCTGTATATCATAGCGTTCAGCTTTGTAAAGAATAAATGCTTCTGTTAAAGCGGTTACATAGTTTTCAGCCGTTAAAGATGTGGTTTTTCGTCCAAATGAAGTCAGACTGTCTGCGATCTTCTTGGAGGATACAATATTGCCGATATTGTCGAACATAAACTTAATCACACTTTCCAATAAACTGATGTCATTGATTCGTTTACGGGAAGCCACATCCTTGATCAAAACTGTGTGATAAATGCCGTCCAGATAATCATGCCGAATGGCATCATCATCAATTTGTACGGCATATGGAAACCCGCCATTCTGAAAATACTTCTGCCATGCAGAATGCTTTTCAAGACCGGATAATTCCAGATATTCCGCAAAAGATAAAGGCAGCATAGGAATCTCAATATATCTTCCAGAGAGAAGTGTTGCAAGCTCACCAGAAAGTAAGTATGCGTTAGACCCGGTAATATAAATATCCGTATTTTCACGAAGAAACAGCGAATCTACCGCTTTCTGAAAGTTCGGAACCGCCTGAACTTCATCCAGAAAAATATAAGTCATCTTACCGGGAACCAGTCGCTCTGTCACATAAGAATGCAACGCATGATAATCCAGCAAACCCTCATTTTCAACATCTTCAAAATTGATTGCAATGATCTGTTCTTGTTCGACTCCAGTGTTCAGAAGATACGACTGAAACTGTCTTAGCAACGTTGATTTTCCGCATCTTCGGACACCTGTCACAACTTTAATGATCTGTTGGTCCTGCAGCTTTTTGATTTTATCCATGTAGATCTTACGTTCTACCATACAATCACCTCTTTTTATAGTATACCATAAAAAGATAGAAATAATCAAGATCTTTTTAAGTGTACTATAAAAAAATTATACTGCAAATAAAGAGGCGGTATGCTTAATGCTATATTACATAATATCTCTCTTAATTTCTGTTGTAGCAGATGAGATTTTATATCTCTTCTACAAGTGGCTGAGCAGGAAGTAGCCCGACAACAGCACAACATTTTGCCTGATTCTTGTATGGGATAAGGCAAAAGCCCCCAGAGGTCGCAACTCTGGGGGCTTTCTTATTGCGTGACTGTATTGCCACTACATTATTTCTTTCCATTCTCATTTTAGCACAATTGCAGTACCTTGTCAAGATCTTTTTCCGATGGAAAAGTTGCTTGCCGCACTTCCTTGTTGGGAATCCAGGCGGTTTTTGTATCGAAGTCGTATGTCAGATAGCCCAGATGCACCAGTAAGGTCAAAATATCATCTGCGGTTTCAAAGGTACACATATCATTCTGGAATGTTTTCGTATTGATGGAAATATGCTCTCCGGCAATCATCCGAATGATCTTATCCCGCAAGCCGTTCTCATTGCGGACGATATACATTTTCAGAGCCTCATAGGTTTCAGTCTGTGTCCAGTAGCTGTCGAAAATCTGTTCACTCATCGCCTCGGCTACAGATTTTGGGTTATAAATCGAAATGCCGTTGATGTTATATCCATCATACCATTGTTTCGTTTGTTCAAAAGACATATGATAACGCTCACAAAGCTGTCGAACTTCTTCTTCCGTAAAGCCAGTAAACTCTGCCAATCGCTTTTGATTGGTCATAGCGTATTCCTTGAACATATTCAGTGCAGAATGTTGACCGTATTTCTTGATTGGGAGAATGTCTGTCATATAGGCAAGTGCCACATAGGGCTGCCCTTTCAGAAGATCCCGCAGAAAATCCAGATATTCCTTTGGAGCAGTTGCATTATCCCGATGTACCCGGAAAATGGAATCCCATTCGTCAATGATAAAGATAAACTTTTCCCGTTTCTGCGAAAAAATATCTTTTAATGTCCTTACCAAGTCTGTTTCATCAAACAATGTAACATCCGGCATTTCCATTTTCACATCAAACAACAATTCCTTTGTTAAGCGTGCCACCATGTCTTTTACCACAGGATATTTGCTGACAAACTGCTGGATATCGATATGAATCACATTGTACTGATTTAGGGCAATACCGCACAAAGATTGTGCGACAGATGCGTTGTCAAATCTTTCGTCAGATGAAACAAAAAGCGGAGTGAATACTTGCTGTATTCACGAGCATTTTTGTGAAATGTGACGGGACTTTGCAAGCACATGGCGTGCAAAGTCGTCAGACGCTCCTTGTGCGGTATTGCCTTATAGTCATACTCTTTCATTCCTGCCTGTTTTTATTGACATTTTTGGAAATCACAAAAGTCAGAATAACAAGCACAAGTGGAAAAATACAGCCTGCAAGCACGCCCTTGCGAATATCATCTCCTGCACTTTGTGAAATGTTTCCTACGATACCCGGACCTATTGCACCGCCAAGGTCGCCTGCCATGGCAAGAAGGGCAAACATTGCTGTGCCGCCTGAGGGCATTTTCCCCGAACAGATGCTTATGGTTCCAGGCCACATAATTCCAACGGAAAAGCCGCATATTATACAGCCTGCAAGCCCAAGCATGGGAATATCCGACAGGGAAGCAACAAGATAGCATATCAGGCAAAGCATGCCTGAGCCTATCATAAATTTTATTAGGTCAAGCCTGTCGCCGTATTTTCCATACAGTGAGCGACTTATTCCCATAGTCACCGCAAACAGGCAAGGCCCGGCAATATCTCCCATAGCCTTTGAAAGATCCAAAGCAGATTCCGCAAATGCAGATGCCCACTGTGCCATTGAAAGCTCCGACGCTCCCGCACATATCATCAGCAGTATGGAAATAATGAACACGGGGGTTTTTAAAAGATTTCCGATACTCATACCTTGCCCGTCCTCGGCAGGGTGTTCAATGGGACAGGTGATGAAATTAAACATATTATACAGCGGAATTATTGCCCAGATACAAGCAAGCCATTTCCAATTGCCTATACCGAACACCGAGAAAAATACTGTGGAAAACAGGATAACTCCTACTGAGCCCCAACAGTAAAAGGAGTGGAGCAAACTCATTGCCGCCTCTTTATGCTCAAAGGGACAGGATTCAACGATAGGGCTGACAAGCACCTCCGTAAGACCGCTGCCCACCGCATATACAATTGTGCTGATGATTATTCCCATAAACGGGTCGGGCATTATCTGAGGAAGAAACGCAAGTCCCAGAAGTCCTGCTGCCGAAAACAGCTGAGAACCCACAACGCATCTGCGGTAGCCTATTCTGTCCGCAAACTTTGCACAGAGAATATCCACAATAAGCTGGGTGATAAAGAAAACGGATGATATGAGCGCAATTTTTCCGAGAGGGATATTGTAAACATTGTGGAATGTGAGAAATAGCAGCGGTGCAAAATTTGCTGTAATAGCTTGTGTAACAAATCCAAGATAACAGGCAATAAGAGTTTTTCTGTAATTCATCTTGACGTTCCTTTCGCTTTTTGATATAATTGTATCATATCATAACAAACGGCATATTTCAATGTACAATATCACATTTTTATTACACTATATCGCAAAAATGGAGGATAAATTTGAAAAACCTAAACGACGGCTACGCAAAGATCATCACTGACGAAACTCTTCGTGAAACCATAAGTCACGGCAGTGAGGAATATCCCTTTCGATATTATTATGAGGATATATGGCTCTTTGACCTGCACTGTATTGACTGGCACTGGCACCCCGAGGTTGAGTTTGTGCTTGTAGAAAATGGGACGGCAGATTTTTTTGTGGGCAGCAGCAGATATGTACTTAACACAGGGGAAGCAATTTTCATCAACACACAGGTGATACATCGGTTTGAGAGCAGCGAAAGTACAATTATTCCCAATATGGTCTTTTCTCCGCTTCTGATAGCCGCAGAAAACAGTTTGATATACCGCAAATATATAAAGCCTGTGCTTATGTCCTCAGTTGAATGCCTGATAATATCGCCGACAGATGAAAAGCAATGTGAGATGCTTGATACAATACGAAATGTGTTTGCCATACAGGAATCGAAAAGCATATCCGAACTGAAAACAACCGAACTTATTATGAAGCTATGGGGGCAGATTTACGAAAGCATAAGTTGGAACGACACTCAAAACATAAACAAAACCTCCGCACAGGCACAAGCACAGCTGCAGATAATGATGCAGCATATCCACAAAAACTATTATCGTCGGATAACCTTGGAAGACATTGCAAGATCTGTTTCCATAAGCAAAAGCAGTGTGCTGAATATTTTTAAAAGCTATCTGCATACATCGCCCATTAATTATGCTCTGGAATATCGTTTGAAGCGTGCTGCCAAGTTTCTTACGGAAACTGAAAACAGCGTTTTCGTTATAGCTCAGACAGCAGGCTTTGAAAATGTGGGATATTTTTGCCGCAAATTTAAGGCACTCTATGGAATGACGCCTAAGGAGTACAGAAATCACAGGCGGTCGGAACGGAAATAATAAAAAGCAAAGAACTTGCTGCGATTGGCAGTGACAAATCCATTCGCCTTCTTTCTTGATTGGACAACGCTGTCAGTTCCAAAAATTCCAACAACTGGCACAAACTAACCGTTTTCCACTTGCCATTTTACTTGCCATTTGCCCGTATTTACTTGCCATTTTTGGAAAAAACCTGTTTTTCGCAAAACACCCCAGGTAACGAAAAAAGGCTGAATTACGAGCTTTTTTCGTAATTCAGCCTTCTGCAATTGGTCGAGGTGACAAGATTCGAACTTGCGGCCCCTACGTCCCGAACGTGGGTATACGCCTTTTCAACCTTTTTCAATAATGCTGAAACTTACGCATTTTTCATTGCTTTCCCGTTTTTACCTGTCGAAAGCTATCGTCCTTTATGGCGCACAATTCAACTCTTGGCGCACAAACGGCGCACACAAAATAAAGCCGCTGCAAGGTGTATCATGCACCCTGCGGCGGCTTTTGTTATGCCCCGGCTTTCGCCTGCTTTGGCTCTGCCGCTGCCTTTGTCTGTGCCTGCTCTGGTTTGGGCTTTCGGCTGACTGTCAGCATACTTTGCAGCACGCAAGCCGCCTCCTCGTCTGCTTCCTGCAAGCAATGCAGGTACTTGTTTGTGGTTTCAATGTCCCCATGCCCAAGCCGTCCCTGCACTTGCTTTAGACTAACACCGCCGTATAAAAGCAGCGTCGCCGAAGTATGCCGCAGTGCGTGAAATTTCCGGTGCCGGAATCCGTTACGTTTCAGAAACTTTGAAAACTGCCGTGTTGGCGTGCAGGGGTTCATCATTTCTCCGTTCCACTGGGTGAACAGCCAGCCGCCCTCGTGCCACTGGGAACCCAGCCGCAGCCGTTCCCGCCGTTTCTCCTGCTCCAGCAGCTGGACAAGGTCAATGCAATAGGGACTTACTGTAATAGACCGCACCTCATAATCTTTCGGGGCTTTTGTCTGTGCCGGCTCTCCGGTGAGTTTGATTGCTGCCCGTGAGATCGTGACCTTGTTCGCCGCCTTGTCGATGTCCTCGAACCGCAGTGCCACCAGTTCCCCACGCCGTGCCCCGGTGATAATGGCAAGCTGTATCAGCACTTGAAATTGCAGCGGCTCTTGCTCCAGAGCCTCCAGCATAGCGGCTGCCTCTTGTTTGGTGAAAATGTCGATCTCCGGCTTTACAGGCTTTTTGAGGGTGAGTTTCTCCGCAGAGGCGGGATTTTCCGGCAGGATTCCCAGCTTGACCGCCTGCCGGAATATGGATTGCAGCACACACAGATACCGCTTGACCGTATTCGGGGAAATGGGCTTGTTTGCGTGTGGTGTCTGGGATTCCATGCTGTTTAGCTGGGAAACAAAAGCTTGCACATGAACGGGCTTGATCTGCGAAAGCTTGTGATTTCCCAGAGCAGGCAGAATGCACCGGCGAATCACGCTGCTATAAAATTCATATGTCGCCGGAGAAAGCGTTTCGCCTACGGTTTCCAGATACTGGGGGATAAATCCGGCAAGTGTGAGGTTCTGCTGTGTGCAGACCAGCCCGCTTCTGCACTGCTCCTCATAGAGAACAGCCTGCCGCTGTGCCTCCTTGTCTGCTTGTCGTTCTGTCAGACTGGCGGGACTTTTCCAAGTGTACACATGGGGTTTCAGCCGTTCTCCCTCTGGGGTATAACCCCGATAGACACGGAACGTATAGGAAAATGTGCCGTCTTTATTCTGTCGTTTCCTGCTCCATTTTGGCATGATTGTTTGCCTCCTGTTCACTGTCGAGATAGGTTTCTACAAATTTTTTGATAAGTTCGTATGTGTCTAATACGAGCACCTTGTATCTGTCACTAGAAATTTCCGCTTTTTGTGCTGCTTCTTTTAGCTGTAAATGGGCTTTTTTGTGTAGAAAAAAAGGGTGATTCAGCAAATTGTCCAGTTCCTTTTTGCTTGCACAAGCCTCACATATGCAGTGCATGACTTTTTCAAAGTATTCGCTTTCAAGAAATTTTGCGGTAATGTGTTCGTTCCATTCGCTTTTTTGGTTTACAGTTTTTGTAAAATCTTCTTTTTCGTCGTCGCTATGTGTACCAATATTCAAAATCATTGGTGCTAATTCTTCTCTTGCAGCTCGGGGGAAGTGATAGTAGACGTTCTGAATATTTTCAATCGCCTTTTCTGAAAGCCCCGTCACCTCGCACGCCGTCTGTATATCTTGCTCCGTGCTCCTGACATCAGAAAGCCCGAGCAGATAGTCCGCAGACACGTTAAAATGCTGTGCTAACGCTCCTAGCACTTCAACGCTGACGGTTCTTGCTGCTATCTCGTAGCGGCTCAATGATTGCCTTGTAATGCCGATTGCGTTTGCAAGTTCTTGTTGCGTTTCGCCCTTTTCTTCTCTTAGCGAAACAATCCGCTTGCTCACATTGTCCATGTAATCCACTGTATTCCCTCCGGTTTGTTAAAATTCGGAGCATATAAAAGAAAATGCTCCAAAAGTGTTGACTTTTTCGAATTGGAGCGGTATAATTATAATTGCTCCAATCGTCATACCTGTATTATACCACGGTACAATGATGATTGCAAGAGGTAGAAGAAAAAAAGATGGAATGGAGGTGAAAAGAGATGCGAGGAAACCAAAAAAACGCCGATCTCCGGCAGGCTGCCAGAGCGGCGGGCGTGTATCTGTGGCAGATTGCCCAGCTTTGGGGAAAGTCGGAACCGTACATGACACGATTCATGCGGCGTGATCTGACCGAAGAACAGCGGCAGCAGTTCCTCTCTGCTATCGACCAGCTAAAAGCAGAGCAGGCATAAAGGAAACACTGAATAAAGCCCGCCTGACGGCTTTGCACGCAATCTGCGTGCAGATTTTCCGTCATATTGCACAGAAATCCCTTGCCAGACACCAAGTCTGCCTGCGGAATTTCTGTGCAATCTGCCGAAAAATCCGACTACGCATCTTACGCACAAGCTTTATTCAGTGTTTCCTAAAAAAGCCGCCCAGACAAGACGGCAAAACCCAACGAACAAAGAGCGAACAGAGAGAAACGCCACTGTTTGCCACTATTTCGCAGCCGTCGGAAAGACGGGCGAAACACCAACGAAGTGAGAGCGAAGCCGGAGAAAACCGAGCCGGATTCTAAACCTTTTCCGGTTTTTGTGTAAATTCTCGTTCATAGTTGCACGTCGACGTGCAACTTTTGCCCTCTGTGGGGCTATATATGGGAGGACATTTCAAATACTTCTCCTCATAGTCGCCCCTGAAAGGGCACCCGTAGGGCGTGCCTTGTGCTGAGATGTCACGAAGTGACAGAGGGGTTCAACAGGTTTCGCAAGCCGCCACAAGACCGCCGGAACGACCGGCAGAAAGCGAGAGAAAAACCATGTACATCAAAACCTTATACAAAAACGGAGAGCCGCTGAAACTGCCCCTTGACGAACTGGAAGTGTTCAGCACCTGCCCCTGCTGTGGTGCAGAGGTGCCGCAGCCGGACTTCTGGGAGAACGTCAAGAACGATCCGGACTTTGACCCCTGCACCACACAGACATATTGTGACCGGTGCAGCAGCCTGTCCGTGGCAGAACGCCACATTCTGACAAAGTGCCGCAGCGTGAAAAGCGAAGCGGAATACATCGGCGAGCAGCTGCTGTGCGGTGAAATGACCTGCGACCAAGTGTGTCAGCATCTCCGAGAACTGGGCGAGGCTCTGAGCGTCGCTGTCTGAAAAGAGGTGACACCGTGGCAAGACATCCGCCGTACAAAAAGAAAGGGCGTGCATCTGCTGGAACAGACACACGCCGTGGGCGAATAAAACGTCCCGTGCATTTCGCACGTGAAAAATCACAATAGACTATTCAAAAATAGCCTGCTCCTATTATAGCATATCCGGAGCAGGTTTACAAGAGAAAGGAATGAATTGATGAATAAAGATTTTACATATACCGTTCCCCACATGGAAAGCATTGACACCACAGCAAAAGCGTTCGGGCTTTCGTCCTACGCTGTGCGGAAACTGGCGAGAAGTCGGCGGGGTGCAGCCTTTACGGTGAAGATCGGCAGCCGCTACCTCATTAACCAAGAAAAATTCGCAGCGTTTTTGAACTGCGAGGCTGTAGGGGAAAACCCCTCAGTCAGTGCTACGCACTGCCAGCTCCCCTATAGGGGAGCCTATGCGGAGGAACAGCACACCGCCGGCATTCAGCCCGTGCCGGTGCGGCTGTGAGAGGCGGTGAGAGCCGGTGAAAGCAAAAGAAGAAAAACCGCTGTTTTTGCAATATGTGGATATGATCTCACAAGGAAACTGGCGGGGATATATTGAGGGGCTGCCGGCTGCGGCGATCGCAAGCGAACTGCACACACTGTGCCACGCTGCACTTTTCAGCAAAAGCAGTGCGGAGGCTGTGAAATTTCTGGAGGCGACGCAGGCAAAGCTGGTAGATGCAAAGGCAATTCCGCAGGAACTTTGCAGCCTGCTCAAAAAGACAATGGAAAGAGCCGATGCTGTCATGAGCGAGGGCGGCTGGCAAAAAATCACAGAAAAGCAGCAGGAGAAAGATTTGCAGCCGGTTTTCCCTGCGGGCGTGTTTCCGCCAGTGATCGAAGAGTATCTGGACAATGTGGCGAAGCAGGTGCAGGTACGGCGTGAAATGGTTTACCCGGCAGCTTTGGCGGCTCTGGCACTCTGCACACAAGGGAAGTACAAAGTGGAGTATCCGGACGCTACCCACGACCAGCAGCATTTGTGCTTGTATATCGGCATTGTTGCAGACCCCAGCGAAAGAAAAAGCCCGGTGTTCAAGAAAGTGATCTTAAATCCGTTTAATAAGTGGTACAACGACGTAAAGGGCGACTATGAAGCGGAGAAAGCACGGTATAAGGCAGAGCGAAAGGTGCTGCTGAAACAGCTGGAGGCAGCGGAAAAAGGCAGCACAAGCAAAGAAAAAGCTGCAACAGCGGTTGACGACATCGCCGGACTAGAGGGAAAGCTGGCGGAGAAGAAACCGCCACGGAATCCTTATTGCTTATTTGACGATACAACGCCGGAGGCTCTGGCGAAAAAGCTGCTGGAATCCGGCGAGAACGGCGGCATTTTTTCCGAAGAAGCCGCTTTTATGGAAATACTGGCGGGGCGGTATACAGACAAGGGCAAAAACCAAAGCCCCGATCTGGTGTTGAAAGCTTACAACGCCGAGCCGGTGCGTGTCAATCGTGTTTCCCGTGAGGAACTGGTGCTGGAGCGTCCGCTGCTGTCTATGTGTCTGATGTTGCAGCCGGAACTCTATAATCGAATCATTGCCAATCAGAATTTGCAGGGGCGTGGCTGCATCGCACGCTTCTTGTTTTGTGTTCCCGAAAGAATGGCGGGCACACGAAAGGCAATCAACAATGATATTTTTCAATTGTCCGGCGGTGAAATCTATGAGGGAATCCTGCGGAAGTTTCTGGACATGGAACGACCAGAAGAGCAGGCAGTGCCGGTGCTGCGGTTTGCAAAGGAACTGTGCAGCGAATCTTCCAATCTCGGGAAATATCTGCAATGGATTGAAAACACAATGCAAACCGGTGATGTTATGGAAAAGCAATCGGCTTATACCGGAAAAGCCGGTGGAAAGCTGATTCGTATTGCCGGGCTGCTGCATCTGTTGTGGGGATATGACCAGTGCACGCCGATCTCTGCCGAAACCGCAGACCGTGCCGTGCAGATATGTCAATTCTTTTTCGGTGAAAAACTGAAAGAAATGCAGACCGAAGAAAATCGAGAGGAAAAGCTGGTGCAGCGTGTAACGTGTGCCCTTGTGCGGCATACGCTGGAAAAAGGGGCTGCATATCTGCCGCAGCGTGATTTTTACATGAAAGTAAAAGGCGGCGAATTAAGCAGCATGGAACAGTTCCGGGGTATTCTGGAAACGCTGGAAGAACGAAATGTGCTGCAAACCGTCTGCACCGGAAACAAAAAACTCGTGTACGCATCGCCCTTTTTATATGCAGATTTATAAAAAAGCTTCCCACACTTCCCACAAAGCCACTGAAACTTAAAAAACATACCGGAATTGCGTGCTTTTCCTGCGTGGGAAAATGAAAAGAAGTATTTCCCACGGCTTCCCACATTCTCCCTCACTGTGGGGAAAATGCGGGCGTGTGGGAAAGGTGCGGGAATGGGTGTGGGAAGTCTGAAAACTGCAAAAAACAACGCAATTTCAGTGGTTTTCAAAAAGTGTGGGAAGTGTGGGAACAATTTTCAAGAAACGGGGAATTTCATGGAGCTTCAAAACGTGTTTCAAGAGATGCTGAACGTAACTGCTGCCCCGCCTGCTCCGCCGTTCAACCCCGTTGCCGCAGCCCTCCGGCGTGCCGGCATTTCTACCGATGCCCCGTACTATGCCGGAGCGTTTCAGGTAGTGGAACGTGCGGTAAAAGCTGCGGAAAAGGCAGCCCACCGACCAGAACAGAACGAATACCAAAAAGACTGCCCGGACATGACAGCGGCGGCTCGCCGCTTCTGGCAGGCGTATTTGCTTAGCTTGTGCGGACATCTGGAGCGGCTGGAACGAGAGGCAGAGCCGGAGGAAGAACCCCTCAGTCAGCCTACGGCTGCCAGCTCTCCTGTTAGGGGAGCCGAGATAGAACGCCAACAGCTGCGGGGCGGGATTCGTACTGTGCAGGCGGTGCTGTATGCGTTGCAGGAAACGGAACGAACCGAGAACGAACCGAGAGAAACCGACTAAACAGATGCAGCGGAAAATGCCTGCACTGCTGGGAATGTGAGAGAATAGCAAAAGCCGGCTGCGGGGTGTGTGCCCTGTGCAGCCGGCTTTTTGTGTATGTAAGACCGGCGGCACAAAGCTGTGCTGTCAGAGCAGGTTCTGTGGTCTTAGCCGGTACCGAAACAGTACCCGAGATATATAAACCCTAACCCCAGATTAGCCTTTTCAGAAAAGCCCCGTGCTGCCCTCTGAGCCGTTCTGCCTGCTCTTTCGGAAAGGAGCCAGAGGAAACGCAAGGCGGCTCTGTACGGCGTTTTCCTGTGTCGGTCGGCAGCTTTTCCCGTGGAGCAGGACGGGCGGCTTACAAGGGCGTACAGCGTGCGAAAAATGATGTGAGTGAAACTCATACCACCGGCGATGTGCCGCCTGCGAAATGTTGAGAAATGTTGAGGTTTTCAAAAAATACAAAAAAGGCAGACGCTGCCGCCTGCCCTTTTGTATGTTGAGTTTTGATACTCAGAGTTCCACCGGCAATGCGAGAATCTGCCGGAGCTTTTCCTGTGCTGCTGCCTGCTCTGCGGCGGTAAAATCCTTGTCAACATTGTTCGCCCGAAAGCGGTAGTATCGCAGCAGTTCTTCCCGCACTTTCTGCGAAATGTTTTGTTGCATCTCTGCCGAAAGATATATATTTTTTTCTTCGGGTCCTTCACATTCCGACGCTTTGCGTTCCGGTTCCAGAAGTGCCATACCGTCCGGAAAATCCTCTGCATGGGTAAACCACAAGAGCACCGCCGTATAAAGCCATTCCGGAACATGCTGCGAAAACCACACCATATCCGCAGCAGGGTACCACAGTTTCTGTGTCAGACGTGCCACAAACAAGCTGACAGTCTGGCGGATTTCGCTGTTGGCACCCCAATTCCTGCTTCGCCACGGTTGTGCAGAAAGCCATTCTATCTCTGTGTAGCACCAGCAGAACAAAAGCCGCCGCTGCCGGTCTAGCTGGGTTTCTCTGTCCAGCTGTAAAATACTTTTCATGTGTAAAACCTCTTTTCTAACTTTCCGCAAAAGCCGTTTCGGTTTTCTCCTGCTCTCTGGGTGAGTTTTCCGCTGCCTGTCACTTTTGCTGATTTTATTATAGCACAAGATTCTAGTGCAGTCAATCCGCATTTTGCACAAGTTTCTAGTGCTTATTTTGTCTATTTTTGCACTTGAATCAAGTGCTTTATTGTGCTATAATGTGTATAGTGGAGAAGTGGGCACGATAAAAAAGCCCGCCTGCTCCGTGGAAAAGAGGTGGAAACAATGCCGATTCAATATAAGATTGACGTACTGGCAGCATTGAAAGAAAAAGGCTACACGTCCGCCAGAATCAGAAATGAAAAGCTGATCGGGCAAGCCACTTTGCAGCGGCTGCGGCACAAGCAGAGCGTTTCTTTTGAGGTGCTTGCAAAAATATGTGAGTTGCTGGAGTGCAATATAGGTGATATTTTGGAGTACACAGAGGAGGAGTAAACTTGAAACAATACACGATCATCGGCGGTGTGAACGGCGTGGGAAAAAGCAGTCTTTCCGGTGTTCTGCGGCATCAGCTGCCGGATATGGGCTTGATTATTGATCCGGACACCATTGCCGCAAAGGAATCCTGCGACCGTCTGACTGCCGGAAAGCTTGCTGTCGCCCGTGTGGAAAACTGCCTGCAAAAAGGTATCAACTTTTCGCAGGAAACCACACTTTCCGGCAGACGTACCATTCGCACCATACAGCAGGCAAGAGAAAAAAATTACCACATTCGGCTGTATTATGTGGGCGTAAGCGGTGCAGAGGAAAGCCTTTTTCGGATTGCAAACCGTGTTCGCAAAGGCGGGCACAATATTCCGAAACAGGACGTGCTGCGGCGATATAAAAAGCGTTTCACAGACTTGGCAGAGGTGCTGCCGTACTGTGACGAAGTGCATTTTTACGACAACGAAAACGGTTTCCGAGAAGTGGCACTCTATCAGAGCGGCGAAATCATGCCCCTTGTGACACCCCTGCCCCAGTGGCTGCGGGATTTTATGGCATGGAAAGACAACGAGCAGGCATAAAACGAAAACCGCCCCGAAGTACAGTAACTTCGGCGGCGGTTTCTTGTTGCATTCTGTCCGGCTTTTTCGTGTGCTTTTGAAATGTCGGCGCACAAATGGCGCACAAATTTGAGGTTTCCCCGGATAAAACAAAACACGCAGCAACAGGAAACTTCCCGAAACTGCGTGCATTTTCTATGGTCGAGGTGACAAGATTCGAACTTGCGGCCCCTACGTCCCGAACGTAGTGCTCTACCAAACTGAGCCACACCTCGATTGGCGACTCATATAGTATAGCACATTTCCGGACACTTGTAAAGCCTTTTTCGACACTTTCAAAAAAAAGAAAGTTTTGCTTTTGATATCTTTGCAAAATAAAATAGATATCTTTGATTTTAGAACAATCCGCAAATAAAAACAGCCAACAAAAAAGCGGCATCTCTGCCGCCTTTTGTCTGAATGCAGAAAAATCCCGGAGAATTTACTGCGTTTTTGCTTGATTGGAGCGAACGGCGCTGACAACTGCATAGCTGTGTGCCGGCAGAATGACAGCATCGCCGTCACAGATGCCGCTGATTACTGTGCTGAACGCATACTTCTCAAAGCACTTGTCCCGGAGAGAGACCATGGCAGTCTCATCGCTGCGGTTCATCAGCACAACAGCGCTGGAACCGTTCTGCAGAATGTATCGTGCAAAGCCCAGCACCTTTTCCTCCAGTACCAGGAACTCCATAGCGCCCTCTGCAAAAGCCGGATGCTCCCGGCGGATCTTCGCCATCTGACGGGTGTATTCCACCAGTTCCGTATCCTCATTGCCCCACGGATAGCAGCGGCGGTTGAACGGGTCTTTCCAGCCCTGCAAGCCAGCCTCGTCACCATAATAAATGCTGGGGACGCCGGGCAGGAAGAACTGGAGTACCATAGCGCCCTTGAGCAGAGCCTTGCCACGGTTGTACTCGTCCGGAGACAGTTCGTTGGATGCCATCCAGTCCTTGCTCTTGTCGTCGCAGGGCTGACCGCCGAAACGGTTGATGGCACGCTCGATGTCGTGGGTGGAGACAAAGTTCATCAGCACATCCACCGTGCATTTCGGATAATTTTCCAGGATCACCATAATGCGGTCCCGGAATGTGGTGGCAGCCTCACCCTTCATGTAGGCGATGATCGCCTCACGGAACGGATAGTTCATTACGCTGTCCAGCTGGTCGCCCAGGAGATAGCGCCGCTTGACGCCGTAAGCCTCCTTGTTGGACGCATCCTCCCAGACCTCGCCGATGACGATTTTTTCCTCATCATACTTCTTGACGCAGGTGCGCAGATTGTCCAGGAACTCGTCCGGCAGCTCATCTGCCACGTCCAGACGGTATCCGGCGGCGCCTAGGTTCATCCAGTAGTCCAGTACGCCGTCGTCGCCGCAGATGTACTTGGTGTAGCTGGGGTTGTTCTCGTCCACATTCGGCAGGGTGTCGATGCCCCACCAGGACTCGTACTCCTTGTTGCCCCAGAAGTGATACCAGGAGTAATACGGGCTGTTCTCGGACTGATAAGCGCCGGGCGTGTTGTAGCGTCCGAACTTGTTGAAATAGATGCTGTCTGCGCCGGTGTGGGAGAATACGCCGTCCAGAATGACGGAGATGCCCCGTACCTTTGCCGCCTTACACAGCTCCCGGAAGTCCTCGTTGGTACCCAGCAGTGGGTCTACATTCCGGTAGTTTGCGGTGTTATAACGGTGATTCTCGTGGGATTCGAAGATCGGGTTCAGATAGATGCAGGTGACACCCAGGTCTTTCAGATAGTCCAGCTTGCTGCGGATGCCGTCCAGGTCGCCGCCGAAATAGTCGTTGTTCCAGACGTGACCATTCTGGTCGGGCTTGTAGTAGGGGAGTTCTCCCCATTCCCGCATCACGCGGTCAGAGGGCACATTGTCATGCATTTTGCCGCTGCTGCAAAAGCGGTCGGGGAAGATCTGATACATCACGCCGCCCTTGAGGAACTGGGGTGTCTGATAGTCCTCGTTGTAGACTGTCAGCTGGAACATTTCTCCCTGATCCAGTGTGCCGTGGCAGGCATCGCCCCGCTTGATATAGTGCCGCACACCGTTGGAGGTGTAGGAGAAATAGTAGTAGTGTACGCCGGAGTACTTGGGAATGAGATCTGTGGTGTATGTGACATAGCCGTTTTCGTGTTCTTTCACGTTCATCGGCAGAAAACGTTCCTTGAAGCCGGTGCGGAAAACCACCAGCACCGGAGAAAAGTCCAGCGGCGTTTCTTCCGGCAGGCGAATGGTGAACTGACAGCTCTGGTTTCTGGCAATGGCACCGAAGTGCGACTTATACGCCGAATCCCAGCTGTTGTAAAAATAACGCATACAGAGATGCTCCTTTCTTTGTGAAGTGAGAATATGCAAATTGTAATTTCGCGGACACCGCACAACCCGTTCATTCAAGAAAACGGAGCAGGGTTTGTGCTGCTCCGTTTTCGTCAGATTATATCAGTTCCGGGAGAGATTCCCCAGTCCTCAGATATTCCAAATATCCTTTGCGTACTCGTTTACAGCACGGTCTGCGGAGAAGATGCCTGCGTTGGCAATGTTGTGCAGGGACATCTTGGTCCATGTGTCCTTGTCGGTGTACAGCTTGGAACTGTGTTCCTGTACCTGACAATAGCTGTCGAAGTCTGCCAGAACCATGTACGGATCCAGTGTCCGCAGAGAGTCTGCCACTTCAGTGAACTTGCAGCCGTTGATGCCGGCATACATGCGGTCGATACAGCTCTTGATGACCGGATTGTTGTTGTAATAGTCCTCCGGACGATAGCCGCGGGCCTTGAGGGTGTTGACTTCCTCGGTCTTCATGCCGAAGATGAGGATATTTTCCGGACCAACTGCATCGCCAATTTCGATGTTTGCACCGTCCAGTGTACCCAGTGTAATGGCACCGTTCAGCATCAGCTTCATGTTGCCGGTACCGGAAGCCTCTGTGCCTGCCAGAGAGATCTGCTCGGAGATGTCGCAGGCCGGCATCAGCAGTTCAGACATGGTAACACAGTAGTTTTCGAGGAAGTATACAGACAGCTTGTCGGAAATGCGGGGGTTCTTGCGGATCTCCTCGGACAGAGCCCAGATCATCTTAATGATCTGCTTTGCCAGATAGTAGCCCGGAGCAGCCTTTGCGGCGAAGATGTAGGTCTTGGGAGTAAAGTCCATATCCGGATTTTCCAGCAGGGCGTTGTACTGTGCCAGAATGTGCAGAGCATTCAGGTGCTGCCGCTTGTATTCGTGCAGACGCTTTACCTGAGCATCGAAAATGCTGTCGGTGTCCAGAACCAGACCGCTCTTTTTCTTGACATACTTGGCGAAACGCTGCTTGTTTTCCTTCTTGATCTTCCGCAGCTGTTCCAGAACGGCCTTGTCGTCTGCGAAAACGTCCAGCTTCTTCAGCTCGCTGCCGTCTTTCAGGAAGCCGTCGCCGATCTTGTCACGCAGCAGCTGGGTCAGACCCGGATTGGACTGATACAGCCATCTCCGGTATGCGATACCGTTGGTGACATTCTTGAACTTGTTCGGCGTATCCAGATATTCTTCGTGGAATACGCTGTCCTTGATGATCTCCGAGTGCAGCTTGGAAACGCCGTTGACACTGTGAGAAGCCATGACGCACAGGGTAGCCATGTGGATCTGGTTGTCCTTGATGATAGACATGCGGGTGGTCTTTGCACTGTCGCCGCCGTTGCGTTCCATCAGACCGGTACAGTAGCGGTTGTTGATCTCCACGATGATCTGGAAGATACGCGGCACGATCTGCTTGACCAGATTCACGTCCCACTTTTCCAGAGCCTCTGCCATAACGGTGTGGTTGGTGTAGGCAAAGGTGTTGGTGACGATGTGCCATGCGCGATCCCATGTATAGCCGCAGTCGTCCAGCAGCACACGCATCAGTTCCGGAATTGCCAGTGTCGGGTGTGTGTCGTTGATGTGGATCGCTACCTTTTCGTGCAGGTTTTCCAGTGTGCCGTATACGTTCATGTGGTGGTTTACGATATCACCGATGGCTGCGGCGCACAGGAAATACTGCTGGCGCAGACGCAGGGACTTGCCCTCCAGGTGGTTGTCGTTCGGGTACAGCACCTTGGAGATCGCATTTGCCATGGAGTTCCGGGACAGTGCCTGTTCATAGTTGCCCTCGTTGAATTCCTTCATGTCAAAGCTGGGTGCCTGTGCCTTCCACAGACGCAGGGTAGAAACGCCGGTGCTGCCATAGCCGGAGACATACATATCATACGGGATGGCGATAACGGTGTTGTAGTTGACATGGGAGATGTAGTGGTAAGAATCCTGCCAGTATTCCTGGACATTGCCCTCGAAGTGTACTTCGATCGCCTCGTCCGGCTTCGGATCCAGCCAGACGCTGCCGCCCGGCAGCCAGTTGTCCGGTTCCTCGGTCTGCCAGCCGTCCTCCAGGATCTGCTTGAAGATACCGTACTCATAGCAGATGGAGTGACCGGTCGCCGGGATCTCCTGGGTTGCCATAGCGTCCAGATAGCAGGCAGCCAGACGGCCCAGACCGCCGTTGCCCAGACCTGCGTCCGGCTCGCACTCAAAGATGTTGTCCAGGTTGATGTGATAGTCCTGCAGGATGGCACGAACATCGTCTGCCAGCTCCAGGTTGTACAGGGTGGTCTTCAGGGAACGTCCCATCAGGAATTCCATAGACAGGTAGTACACGCTCTTGCCGCCTACGGAATTGGTTTTGTTTACAAAGTGCTGACGCTTGTGCTTCAGCTTTTCTACCATCAGTGCGGACAGCACCTGATAGATCTGCTTATCAGATGCCTCGTCCGGAGAAACACTGCACTCCAGCTGAAGTCTGTCTACAAATTTCTGTTTCAATTCTTCTCTCTGGGGATTTCCAGTTGTTTTTACTGCCATGTTATCCTCCTCAACAGTTTCGGCGGAATCTTCTCGTTCCCGGCACACAGAAACCGTGCCGGAATCCCATTCGTACCTCTTTATGGTGCGCCGAACCACCATAATACAGACTGCTCCGCCAGGTTGGAACATATCTAATACTATTATACCGGATTTTGGTCGATGTTGCAATAGCTTTTTTCACGAAATATTTGAAAAAAGAATGGCGGGATTCGTCATATGTGATTGAAAGAAGTTGCATGCGGGTAAATTCGGACAGCCATTCGCCGGAGATGCCGCTGCAAAATTTGGAGAATCAGAAAGCCGTTTGAATAGACTTCCTGATTCTTCCTCTTGCTTTTCAAATATTATATAAAAAATGATATAAAATTTCACGGATAATCAGTATAATAAAGTTGTATCAGAGCGATTTCCGTGATTTGTGCCAAAATGTTCTTTTGATTGTGGAAACAATTGAACAGCTGAAAGCGGCGGAGTTGGTGGAAATTGCCGTAAAAAATGTGGTATGTATATCGTTTTTGTCGATGTTGCTGCCACGGTGCAAAAAATCTGAGGAAACGCCGTACAAAGTTTGCACGAAAGAATGCAGAACAGACTGCGTGCAGCGTTCCCGCAATGAGAGGAGTTTTTTTTATGCAGACAGAAAAGACAAGACACCTGCGTACAAGAGTCATCAGTGTCTTGCTGGCAGTCCTGATGATCGTGACCTGCCTGCCGTCGATGCTGTTTCCGGTATCGGCAGACAATAACGGACGATCCGGCGGACCGCTGGTACTGACAAACGCCAGCATAGAATTTCGGGACAGTAAGTACAACCCTATTCCTGATCCTGAGAAAGGCAAAGAAGGCGTAGAATCCGGCGATCTGTTCTATCTGATGGCGACGATCTCCGGAAACAATGTCAATGAGGGTGAAGAAGACACCTATCGGATCGAGATCACCGACCAGAATCTTCTGCTGCCCAACTTTGCCGGAAACGGTTTCCGGGACGGCGCAGTGTACAACGGATATGTACTGCACGTCAATCCGGACGGCAGCCGGTATATTACATTCAGTATTGACAACGGTCAGACCAAGCAGATCCGGCTCCAGGCGAAGTTCCGGAACGGCAAAACGCCGAACGGCACCGTCGCAGAGGTGCGTATCTCGCAGGAAGGCTCCGGAAAGAGCGTGTCCAATACGATCACCGCAATTGCAGCCATGAACTGGAATGCGTCCAAGAGCGAGGACCGCACCAGTCTGAAAGCCAGCGACATTGCAGGCGGCACTTCGGTGAACTATACGCTCACAGCCTCTTCCAACAATGCGTCCCAGAAAAAAGGCGCAGAGTGGGTGAAGAGCCTGACTTTCCGGGATACGATCAGCCTGGAAAACATGACATTCCTGGACGACGATGCAGCAGCTGCCATCCGGAACGCCGTAAAGTCGGCGATCCAGGCGGCAGGCTATGATGCAGAACCCACCGTCACCGTAAAAGGCGCAAAGGCAGACATCTCTTTTGTGCTGAACAGCAAGAACGAGAACGCCGAGATGCCGGCAGTGCGTCTGAATGTGGCACTGCCGCTGAACAGCAGTACCGTAAAGATGAACGGTACAGCAGACGGCAAGGTCACCAACGATCTGAGCGTTTCCGGCAAGCCCTACGGGGACAATGCAGCGGAAAAGTCCATCGGCGGAAACAGCGTGGAACTGACAGTCAGCGCACCCAAGGGACCGCAGTTCAGTCTGAGCAAAACGGTGGAAAATGAAAAGGCATACTACTTAAAAGGCGATAAGGTCAAGTTTGTCATTACCGTGACCAACACCGGCGATATGGACGGTGATATCGATATCACGGATGCCCTGCCGGACGGACTGACACCGACCGGGGACATTGCCTGGACAGGCATTGCCGTGCCTGCCGGAAAGAGCGTCACCAAGGAAATCGAGTGTACCGTGGACAAGGACGAAACCGTGGCGCTGACCAATACCGTTACCGGAAACCACGGCGAAAAGGCGGAAAAGACCATCCAGGTGAAAAAGGATGAGGCTGTGATTGAAACGCCGGTGAAGAGTGGTTTTGTGACTTATAATGGTAAGAATCTGGGGCAGAAGTACTACACCGGCATTGCCGGACAGACTGCGACTTATACCATTTCTGTCACCAATTCCGGTGCGAAGGACGCAAAAGATGTTTCTGTTTCAGATGATAGGCTGTCGAACAATCTGGAGAATATGACTTATACCGTAGACGGTGTTACAAAATTAGCCTTTCCGGATAAAATTGACGTTCCGGCAGGAAAGACAGTACAGATCACGGTAACTGGTACAATCAAAGACAGCGTGAACGGAGAAATTTCCAACATAGCAACGGTAGACGGCAAGTCTTCCAATGAGGTGAAGTTTACACCGGATACGCCGAAAGCACAGCTGGGGATTACGAAGACAGTGGACACGTCTTCCTATGTGGCAGGAAATATCCTGACCTATACTATTGTTGTAGAAAACAATGGTACTGCTGTTGCGAATGGCGTGACATTTTCTGATGCAGTTCCGGATGTGTTGGAAATTGTGACTGCCCAGACAGACAAAGCTGGATATGCGGTAAAGGTAACGGGAAACACCGTGGAAAATAACGGTGCTTGGAGCATTGCACCGGGCGAAAAGGTTACAGTTACCATTACTGGTAAAGTTAAGACTGGTACGACTGGAGAAATCGTCAATCAGGCACAGTGTAGATATGACGGCAGCACTGTAAAATCCAATGAAGTCAAAACCACAAAAGATACCTCCGGCGATTATAAGGCTGAAAAGTGGATTGTCGATGAAAACGGCGATGTGCTGGTAGATACCGATGACAGCATAAAATCCGGATTTCAAGGATTTTCAGAAGGCGATAAAGCTGTATTCCGTGTTCGTTTCACCAACCTTACCGGTGCAGTAGTCAATGGACTCAAAACGGCAGATGGCTGGCATCGGCAGACCTCTGCGGACGGAGGAACTACAGGTAAAGTTGTTGCCTGCACTGGTATCTATACTGGTGCAGTAAATCTGGATGAATATTTCTGGAGAAATGACGCAAATCCTAATGCTACATGGGGTTATGACATTCCGGCAGACAAATTGACATTAGCACCTGGTCAGTATATTGAAATGGAATATACTCTGACTATGAATAGCATGAGCATGAATGGTGCAGGTTCCAATTATTATCGAAATTATGTAGCATTTTACCCGAATAACACGTGGAACAGGGAAAGCGGTATGTGGGGACAGACCACTGGCTCTTATGCGGCTACTTCTGTAAATGTTCCCTATGATTTCTGTTTCAGCACAGAGAAAAGTGTTTCTCCGGACAAGAAGGAAATTTCCGACTTGTCACAGAATGATTTGGAAAATCAAGAATTTACCAATACGATTACACTGAAACCGAACACACAAGATACCACAGATTATTATGGAAAGACCTTTACTCTGACAGATGTTCTTCCGGATGGTATGACTTTAGCAGACGGCGATTTGTCACAGGTGATTTCTATAACAAACGGCACACTGGATGCCAGTGCCTCGAAGTTGGACGGCAATCAACTCACAATTGCATTTACTTCTGCAACTGCATTGAACGGAAATAGTGCCGCTGTAACAATTACATATAAGACAAAACTGACTTCTGACGGAGTACAAACACTCTATGATACTATTGCAAAAAGTACGATTTTGACCAATACAGTCACCAATGTTGTTGTCAAAGACGGTGAAACGGTTCTCAAAGATGAGAAACCCAATGCAACCGCAGACATCAACTTTACCAAAACCACTCCCGCACCCGGTTTCGCCAAGCTGGCAGTGGCATCCTTTGCAGGACAGATCTACAATGCCGATGACGTACAGCCGGTAGAAAACGGCTACATCACCGCCGGTGATACACTGATCTGGCAGACTGTGCTGTATAACGGCAGAGGCGACTCCACCGATGTGGCAGACTTGAAACTGGACGGCGTGACGCTGACCGACAATCTGCCGCCGACATACCAGTTCAGCAATGAGACCGGCTTGCAGATGACCTACCAGGAACTGACGCTGACGCATAACAGCGACGGCAGTTCCACATTTAAGGCAAACGACAAGACTGGTCTGCTGGAAAGCGGCACGCCTGTTCCCCGCGATGCCTACAAGATCGACGGTTCGAAACTGATTATTTATGCGGACAAGCTGGGCAAGGCAACGCTTGCACCGAACAAGTGCCTTGTATTCCAGTTCACCACCACCGTCAAGGACGGTCAGGAAAAAGAGGGCGTCATCACCAATACCGGCTATGCCAGCGTGACACAGCCGTTCTCCACCGAAGATACGGTTGCCGGCGAAAAGCGTGACGACCAGATCTGGAGCTACGCAAACTATAACATCGTTGGTCTGACCACCGAATCCTGGAAGACCATTACCTACACCAACCAGAACCACACCGGCACACCGCACACGGACCCGGCTACCGATACCGGTTACAGCCGCCAGCCTACCCACAACTATGTGCAGGGTATGCAGGGCGAAGATGTGACCTATGAACTCCACATCAAGAACAACTCGCCGGTAGATCTGGAAAACATGACCATTATCGACCGTCTGCCCTATGTGGGAGACCTGGGTCTGGTTTCCGGCTATGAGCGTTTCTCCGCATTCGGCGTGAAATTCAAGAGCATTGATTCTGTTGTGGTGAACGGAACAGATGTAATTGACAAAACAGTACGCAGCTACTCCACCGACAAGACATCCACCCTGGATGAATATTCCAAGGACTGGCTGGGACAGAACGATGTGATGAACTGGACGGGCAACTCCTCTGCGGATACCGTGAACTTCCGTATCCAGCTGAAAGATACGACCGTCAAGGTCGGTGAGGAAGTTGTTGTCAAAGTTACTGCAACCGTTCCCAGCTATGTGGCAAAGACCGGCGAGGAAAATATCGCATGGAACAGCTTCGCGTACTCCTATCAGAATACCAGCATTCTGGGCGATACCGTCATGGTGGCAGAGCCGGCAAAGGTCGGCGTCTGGGTACAGACACCGGACACCACCATTGATGTGACCGTCAACAAGACGCTGACAGAGGCAGAGACCAAGGATGCAACTTTCTACTTTGCTCTGTTTGCCGACGAAAATTACACCACACGTTTGAGTGATGTGATCTCCGTCACCGTTCCGGCAGGACAGACTGCGGCATCCGTCACCATGAAGGACGTAGACCTGTCCTCGATCAAGCAGCAGAACAACGCCAATAACGTTTATCTCCTGGAAACCGACGCCAAGGGCAACCGGATTCAGAATTACACACCGAAATATACCGATAATGTAATTTCCACCGATGCCACGGCGAGCCAGACCGTCGGCGTGACCAACACCAAAAATGTGGGCAATATCACGCTGACCAAGACCCTGGCAGGGGACAGCGTGACCGGCGATACCTTCTACTTTGCCCTGTTCATCAAGAATGCGGCCGGGGACTATGTGCGCTATGAAGATGCGCCGGTACAGTCTCTGACATTCACCGAGGCAGGCAAGCAGAACGTGACATTTGAAGATGTGCCCAAGGGCGTGGAATTCTACGTGCTGGAGACCAATGCAAACGGTGTTCTGGCAGATACAGACTTTGCAAAATACACCTCAGACAGCGGTATCCGCTATACCTCCGAACCGGCAGCACCGGCGGCAGTACAGGCAGACGGCAAAACTGAGATCACCAACACCGAGGAGATCGACTACAGCATCACCGTCAGCAAGGTGCTGATCGCAGATGATGTCAAGAGCACACCCGCATTCTCTGTGGGACTGTTCACCAAGAACGGTGACACCTATACACAGATTGATGCAAAAACTGTTAGTGCTGGCTCTAGCGTGACCTTTGACGGTCTGGACGCTGATACCGAGTATTACATCTTTGAGATGAACGGCAAAGAGCGTGTCGGCGCAGGGAAATCCTTTGTCCAGAGCGTCGTAACAGATTTCAAGGATCCCACTACGAAAACAGATACGACGTTCTACGTTTCCTATAATGGCTGCGGTGAGCAGGCAATTCTGCTGACCAAGGATGCACCCAGTGCGGATGCGGTCATCACCAATGCCACCGAAAATCCCACAAGAATCAAGGTAACGAAGATCGCAACCGAGGACGGCAAACCGGCAGTTGACCATGCAATCCAGGTGGGACTGTATACGCAGAATGCAGACGAGAGCTATCAGCTGGTTGAAAAGAAAGACATCAACATTACTGCCGGCGACAACGGCAGTAAGTCCGTCACCTTTGAGGGACTGGACAGCAGCAAGACTTACTACGTCTTTGAGCTGGACAAGGACGTAGACACAATAGTTCCGGACGGCGGCACGACAGAAGTCGGCAAAAAGACCTTTGTCGCAAGCTATTCCAACGGCAACATGGTTACCATAGATGCCGGCATTCCGGGCGATAAGACCATCACCGATGCGTACCAGAGCGATGTAGAGATTTCATTTGCAAAGGTAGATGTAGACGGCAGGGAAATGGCAAACTGTGCGTTTACGCTGACAGGCCCCGGCGGTTTTTCCAAGACCTTGACAGCACCGGAAACCATTGCAAATCTGGCAAAGGGTGAATACACTCTGACAGAGACTGCAGTTAAGGGCTACGCACCGCTGAGCGTGACATTCAGCGTAGATGAAAGCGGCTATGTGGTTGCCAATCATCCGGACGGCAGCCCGATTGAAAATAATAACTGTATTTTTGCGGCAAATAAGGTTACCGCTATTAACCGTTCGCAGATCAGCGTGGACAAGCAGGACATTGCAGATTCCGCAGAACTGGCAGGCGCAACCATCAAGATCACCCGGACAGACGGCAGTCTGAACGCAGATGTGCTGGAGGTCAAGCGTGGAGAAACTTCGCTGACAAAGGCAGACTCCCTGGAGGACAACGCCGATTACGGCAAGTACACGCAGACATCCGATACCATCACCTTTGTTTCAGACGGCAAAAACAAGACTGACATCATCGGTCTGCCGGACGGCGAATATATCATGGAAGAAGTCGCTGCACCGGACGGCTACAATAAGGTAAGCACAAGCTTCACCTTTACCATAAAGAATGGTCAGGTAACACAGACTTCCGCCGTTTCTGAGGAATATGACGTTTCCGATAATGAAATCGTCATGAAGGACAGCATCAAGAAAACGGTTTCTGTTAGTAAGCAGGCAGTCGGCGGCGGCGAAGAACTCACCGGAGCCGTACTGAAACTGACTGCACCGGACGGCGTTGACCTGTCCAAGGTGGGTTATGCTTACGGCGACAAGTCTACGGACGGCATTGAAAACGATGGCAAAACCATCAGCTGGACATCCGACGGCACAAAGGGCAGCGTAGAGCTGACCGATCTTCCGGCAGGCACATACACCCTGGAAGAGAACACTGCTCCGGACGGCTTTACCAAAAAGACTGAGACCATGACCTTTGTGGTCGGCGCAGACGGCAAGGTCGAAACCGTAAACAATCTGACGAAAAAGGATGATAAGACTGTTGTCATGGAAGATGCACCGTCCGAAGTATCCATCGTAAAGGTGGGCAAGGACGGAGACGCTGCACAGGAACTGTCCGGCGCAGATATGAAACTGACCTATGAGGGCGGCGCAGATCTGTCTCATGTAACCGCAGAAAACGGTAAGATCGAAGGCAATGCGACTGGCTCCAAGGTCATCACCTGGACATCCGGCGACAAGGCAATTCTGCTGAAACAGCTCCCGGACGGCAAGTATACCCTGGAAGAAACGATTGCACCGGACGGCTATGAACTGACCACCAAGATCATGTTTGAAGTGGTTGACGGCAAGGTACAGAACGTAGAAGTCGGTGAGAGCAAGACAAACAAGTACGATGAGACCACCGGTCTTATCACCATGTTCGATGCACTGAAACCCGGCGTTACGATCGGCAAGCAGAGCATCAACGGTACAGAGGAACTGGACGGCGCAGAACTGAAACTGATCGCACCGAAGGATGCAGACCTTTCCAAGGTAAAAGCCTCTTACGGCGATGACAGCGTGGCTGCGATCCAGGTTAAGGACAACACCATCACATGGACTTCTGACGCAGCCAAGGGCGGTGTCACACTGGCAAATCTGCCGGCAGGCACATACACCCTGGAAGAGGTTACTGCACCGGACGGCTTTACCAGAAAGACCGAGACCATGACCTTTACGGTGGACGAACACGGAAACGTGACAAAGCGTGAGGGCCTGGAAGAGGGCGAATCTGCCAACGCAGTGATTATGAAGGACGCACCGTCCGAAGTATCCATTGTAAAGATGGGCGAGAATGGAGACGCTGCACAGGAACTGCCCGGCGCAGGTATGAAACTGACCTATGAGGGCAGCGCAGACCTGTCCCATGTAACCGCAGAAAACGGCAAGATCGAAGGCAATGAAGCTGGCTCCAAGGTCATCACCTGGACATCCGGCGACAAGGCAATTCTGCTGAAACAGATTCCGGACGGCAAGTACACCCTGGAAGAGACTGCCGCACCGGACGGCTACGAACTGACCACCAAGATCACATTTGAAGTGGTGGAAGGCAAGGTGCAGAACGTAGAAGTCGGTGAGAGCAAGACGAACAAATACGATGAGACAACCGGTCTTATCACCATGTTCGATGCACTGAAAAAGGTGACATCCTCCAGCTCGGAAACCAGCAGTTCGTCTGAGACAACAGTTACAACAAAAACCACATCGGTTTCCAGCAGCGTGACATCCGGCAGCAGTTCCTCTTCGGAATCTGCATCCGGCACGCAGACAACGGAAACCTCGACCGTATCCGCAAGCAATACTACGGCAACCGTATCCGGTACAACTGTATCGACTGTTACCGTTGTCACCGAATCTTCTACATCCGCTACAACCCAGACCAATACCGACACTGTCACTGTCACCAGCAGTGCAACAGTATCTTCCACTAGTGCAACACAAACCAGCGCCGGACCCACCAACACCACGACCAGCGGCACAACAGTGACCACATCCGGCAGTGCGTCGGGTACTGTCACATCAACCACAGGTTCTACAGAATCCAGTGCAGGTCCGACCAATACCACCACCAGCGGAACAACTACCTCTGCGGTAAGCACATCGTCGGAAAGCACTTCGGAAACCGGTTCTGAGACGACAACATCTGTCAGCGCCGATACCACGACTGTTTCTGCAACGGAAACGGAGACGGATACCACAGCATCGACCGAGACGACCACCGTATCGGAGACCGGAACGGAAACAAGTACTACTACGACCGCAGCAACAACGACCACAACCACAGTAATCACAACAACCTCTGAAACAGAAGATACGACTACCGAAGAGACCACAACCGAAGAAACGACCACAGAAACAACAGAAACCACCACCGTTACCACAGAACGTCCGGACGGCTATCTCATCCGCAAGTGTGACGCAGGTGGCAAGGAGATCGGCGGCGCAACGCTGACGATCACAGACCAGTCGGGCAATGTCATCGACCAGTGGGTATCGGAAGAGGGCGTGTCTCACGTCTTTGCCAACATCGAAACAGGCGTACCGTACTGCCTGACCGAAGTCCTCGCTCCGGCAGACTACGCAATTGCAGAGCCGATCTACTTCCAGCTGGATGAAAACGGCGATCTGCTGCTGCTGACAGTTGCCGTCGATGAGAACGGCGCACCTGTCGTCCAGGAGGACGGTACATGGCAGATCGTAAGCACCGCATATAGTGCAGACACAAAGGCGATCGTCATGGTGGATGAGTACATCGGCACAGAGACGACCACTTCTGAAACCGAAGGAACTACCACCACAACGACTACGACAACCACAGCCGAAGAGACCACGACCGAGAGAAACACCACCGCCGGAAATGGAGAGCATACGCCGACCACAACGGCAACCCTGGTGACAACCGACGGCACCGGCACGGACAGCAGTGATTCTGCATCCACCACTGCCGGCAGCAGCCAGACGACGACCACTACCCGCAGCAACAGCAGCGGCAGCAGTTCCGGTTCGTCCTCCGGCAGCACAAGAGTCTCCTCAACGCCAAAGACCGGCGAGGCACTTCCGGCACTTCTGATCCCGGCAGGCGCTGCACTGGCTGCAGCGCTCGTGACAGGCAAAAAGCGCAGAAAAAAGTAAAACGTAACGACCGGATAAGGCACACATTTTCCGTGTGAGTTGTCTCCAGCATCGTGAAAGACCGTCTCGGCAGGGCATTCCTGTCGGGGCGGTTTTTTCGCCCTCTTGCCAATCCTGCCGAAATATGCTATAATAGAACAAGAAACGATTCCGTCAACGGATTCCAAAAGAAAGAGGTACAAAAATATGCGTAATACCACAAGTTATGAAAGTCCGTTCTGCACCCGCTATGCCAGCGAAGAGATGCAGCACGTTTTCTCCGCAGACAAGAAGTTTTCCACCTGGCGCCGTCTCTGGGTGGCTCTGGCTCGTGCAGAGATGGAGCTGGGTCTGCCGGTGACACAGGAGCAGGTGGACGAACTGGAGGCAAACATCGACAACATCGACTATGACGTTGCCGAGGCAGAGGAAAAGCGCCGCCGCCACGATGTCATGTCCCACGTGTACGCTTACGGTCAGGTATGCCCGAAGGCTGCCGGCATCATCCACTTGGGTGCAACTTCCTGCTATGTGGGCGACAACACCGACATCATCATCATGCGTGATGCGCTGGAGATCGTGCGCCGGAAGATGATTAATGTGCTGGCGAACCTGTCCCGTTTTGCCCTGGAATACAAGGCAATGCCGGCGCTGGCATATACCCACCTCCAGCCGGCACAGCTGACCACAGTGGGCAAGCGTGCTACCCTGTGGATGAACGAGCTGCTCATGGACTTCAACGAACTGGAATACCGTATTGCAAATCTGAAGCTGCTGGGTTCCAAGGGTACTACCGGCACACAGGCATCCTTTATGGAGCTGTTCAAGGGTGATACCGATAAGGTCAAGGAGCTGGAGGCGAAGATCGCCAAGGAAATGGGCTTTGACGGTGTCGTTCCGGTTTCCGGTCAGACCTATTCCAGAAAGATCGACTCTCAGATTCTGGCAACCCTCAGCGGTATTGCACAGTCCTGCAGCAAGTTCTCCAACGATATGCGTCTGCTCCAGAGCTTCAAGGAGATGGAAGAGCCGTTTGAAAAGACCCAGATCGGCTCTTCTGCAATGGCATACAAGCGCAACCCCATGCGCTGTGAGCGTATCACTTCTCTGGCACGCTACGTGATGATCGACAGTCTGAACCCGGCATTCACCGCAGGTACCCAGTGGTTTGAACGTACTCTGGATGACTCCGCAAACAAGCGTGTTTCTGTTCCGGAGGCATTCCTGGCAGTGGATGCGATTCTGAACATCATGCTGAACGTCACCGACGGTCTGGTGGTTTATCCGAAGATGATTCGTCAGCGCATCATGCGGGAACTGCCGTTTATGGCAACCGAAAACATCATGATGGACGCAGTGGAAAAAGGCGGCAACCGCCAGGAACTCCATGAGAAGATCCGCACCTATTCCATGGTTGCCGGCAAGCACGTCAAGGAAGAGGGTCTGGATAACGACCTGTGCGATATGCTCCTGGCAGACCCGGCGTTCATGATTACCAAGGAAGACCTGGACAAGATTCTGAAACCGGAGAATTTTACCGGCCGCAGCGAACAGCAGACCGAGGAATTCGTGGCAGAGTGCATCCAGCCGATTCTGGACGCAAACAAGGATATCCTGGGCGAACACTTCGAGATGAAGAACTAAAACGCATTTCTTTGAAAGTGTAAGCAATTTCACATAATAAAACAGCCCTCAGCGGAATTTGCACCGCTGGGGGCTGTTTTGCGCCAAAAGTCTTGACAATCCGTCTCAAAAGGTGTACCCTAGACAGAGTATCACCAAAGGAGGACTCATCATGTCCATACAGATACGCCCGGCAGTTCCGGCAGATGCCCCGGCACTGCTTGCCATTTATGCGCCCTATGTGGCACAGACCGCCATCACCTTTGAATACGACATTCCCACCGAGACGGAATTTGCCTGCCGCATTGCGGATACCTTAAAAAAATACCCCTATCTGGTGGCAGAGCAGGACGGCGTGCCGGTGGGCTATGCCTACGCCGGAAAATTTCACGACCGTGCTGCCTATGACTGGTCGGTGGAGACTTCCATCTATGTGGAACAGCACCAGAAACGCCGTGGCATCGGCAGACTGCTCCACGATGCCCTGGAACAGGAACTGCGGCGGCGGCATTTCCTCAATATGAACGCCTGCATCGCCTGCCCTATGGGCGAAAGCGACCCCTATCTGACACGGGACAGCATCCGGTTCCATGAAAAGCTGGGCTACCGGATGGTGGGCGAATTCCATCAGTGCGGCTATAAGTTCGGGCGGTGGTATCATATGGTCTGGATGGAAAAGCACATCGGTGACCATGCAGATACGCCTTTGCCGGTGGTGTGGGGATAAATAAACAGAGCGACAATGTCGCTGCATTGCCGCTCTTGCTGTTATTCTGCATCAGAAATATTTTTTTGTATTGCTTCTGTGAGTGCGCTTTCTGGAATGGAAATCATAGTATCGTAATCGCTGCCGGGATAGGTGTACGTAATTGCATCAATTGTTTTTGATATTCCGGTTTGAGGGGATTCCACAGCAGACGAACCGGAAATGTTCAACAGGTCTGTGACGAGCAGTTCTTGCTGCGTTTGTGAACCAATGATTAAAGCCTGATTTGTCCAGTTCCCATCTTCTAAATGAAATAGTCCTTGATAAGCATTCGTAAGGAAAAAGTTGTTGTTGTCACTTACTTTGCCGAAGTAAAGAAGTGTGTCTCCGGCGCTTGGAATATATACGTTGCACCAGTCCCAGTAAAGTTGTGCGTTATTGATTTCAGATTCAGAATAACTTGATGTATCGAAAGGCAGAGCGTCATCGTTCTCTTGAAAAATGGGTGCGTTTTGATACTCTGCGTAGCTAATATACCCACCGTACATATCGAAAGTCTCGCCATTATAGGTGCCTTTATATATCTCCAAAATTTCTGGGGTAATAGAAGTAACAACAGAATCAGTGCCTTTGTAAACACAGGAATCAACTTTTTGGACGTTAACTTTTGCAACAATGTCTGAAGAGTCGATTAGCTCTTGTAAAGTTGTGGCTTGATCGACAAAATCGGCTGTGCTGGAGACTGTAAGGACAAGTCCCTTTTGTGTCTGCGTGGATTCAGTGCTGTTTTTCGATGTTCCACAAGCAGTTGAAAGAAGGGAAAAACAAAGGGCAAAGGTTAAAACAGCAAAATGTTTCTTTTTCATATAGATAACCTCCTTTGAAAACATAGTATTATGATACAGGATTTCGGCGATGGTCAGATGTAATAAGGTGAATATTTTTTGTATATTAAAGTAAACTCTGAATAGGATGGCTTTGCTGCAACTCTATTCATGCCATGAGGACACGTAATTGCGTTTCTGTGTTTAATAATATGGTTAAATTGTATATTTTTATTATAAAATAAGGAAAAACATTTGTCAATATGATTTTTTGTCGAATTTCATTCAATTTAGATAATAATCGTTTTTTAATTTGCACCTTAAAAATTGAAAAGAGATATTGACTAATCCGCCGTTTTCGGTTATTATAGAAAGTAGGAAATTTTTGCAGTCTCCCTGCAATGGAATACGGAGGACACACACATGAAAAAGCGAGGACGGCTTACGGCAGTATTGCTGAGCGGCGCCATGCTCTGCGGCATCGGCACCGGCTGTACTTCGGGCAGCGCCCAAACTTATACCTGGAGCAATGTTGCCATCGGCGGCGGCGGTTATGTCACCGGCATGGAGTATAACCCCAAGGAAGAGGGTCTGGTCTATGCCCGTACCGATATCGGCGGACTGTACCGCCGGAAAAAGGACACCGACTGGGTGCCGCTCACCGATTTTCTGGGCGCAGACGAGTGGGGCTATATCGGCATCGAAAGCATGGCGACCGACCCGGTAGAACCGAACCGGGTGTATTTTGCCGGCGGTACTTATATGAGTGACGATGCGGCGCTGTTTGCCTCGGACGACTACGGCGAGACCTGGACACGCTTTGATGCGCCGTTCAGCTGCGGCGGCAACCAGTCCGGACGTGGCTGCGGCGAGCGGATGTGCGTCAATCCCAACGACAACAAGGAGGTCTGGTTCGGCAGCCGTGACAGTGGTCTGTGGAAAACCTCTGACTACGGCAAGAACTGGGAAGAGGTCACCTCGTTCCCGGTAAAGGGCAACTATAAGCAGGAGAGCAATAGCATCGGCATTCTCTGGGTGACATTTGACCCGACTTCGACAGATATGTACGTGGGTGCAGCCATGACAGACGGCACCTGTATCTATAAAAGTACAGACGGCGGCGAAAGCTGGACGGCGCTGGCGGCAAACGAACCGGGAATGTATCCCCTGCACGCATCGTTTTCTGCGGACGGCAAGCTGTATCTGGCATATTCCGACAACTGCGGTCCGAACCTGTCTCCCACTGCCGGCGCAGTCTGTGTGTACGATACCAAGGCAGACAGTTTCACGGACATCACGCCTGACCTGGGCGACGGTAGACAGGGTGGATTCGGCGGCATCTCGGTAGATGCCCAGAACCCGGATGCCGTGGTGGTCTCCACCCTGGGCTGGTGGTCGGACAACGGTGACAACCTGTACTATACCACAGACGGCGGCAAGACCTGGAGCGGTCTGTTCAACTTAAACACCAAGGAAAACAACTACCAGATGGACACCTCCCGGGCGGCGTGGCTGGACTGGGGCAGAGGCGAGAACCAGGCGAAAACCGGCTGGTGGGTGGCAGATGTGAACATCAACCCGTTCAATTCGGATGAAGTGATGTACGGCACCGGTGCGACCATCTATTCCACGGAAAATATGACCAAGATCGGCACAGAGCCGGTGACCATTGCCTTTGATGCTTACGGGCTGGAAGAAACGGCAGTGTTCAAGATGCTGGCACCGCCCAGCAAGGACAATTCGCCCCAGCTGTATTCCATCATGGGAGATCTGACCGGTTTCGCCCATGAGGACGTGACGAAATGCCCGGACGATGCCCACTTCATGAAGAACGGCAAGCCCACAGATTTAGATGTGGCGTTCCAGAACCCCAACACGGCGGTATACCTCAGCGAGGAAAAGACCACCACCATCAATTTCACCACAGACGGCGGCGCAACCTGGGAGACCGTAAAGCATAAGCCCGACCCGGCGACCGGGGGACAGGTGGCAATGTCCGCAGACGGCAGCTCCACCATCTGGGTGCCGAACAGCGTCTCCGGAAAGCCCTATGTGACCACTGACCTGGGCGAGACCTGGTATTATGTAGAGGGTCTGGGCTTTAACGCCAAGATTGCCGCAGACCGGGTGAACCCCAAGGTGTTCTACGCCACCTGTGACGGACTGTTCTACGTGTCCAAGGACGGCGGCGTGACCTTCGAGTCCACCGGGCAGATGGTGGCAGATGCCGCAGAGCCGGTGACCGTGTTCGGACAGGAGGGCAACGTCTGGATCTCCAGCAGCACCATGATTATGTACACCGAGGACGGTGGCGAAAGCTTCCAGACCGTAAAGACCCTGCCCACGGTAGACAGCATTGGTTTCGGAAAAGGTAAAAAGGACAACAGCTATCCGGTGATTTACGCAGAGGGCGATGACGGCGAAAACGGCTACGGCATCTACAAATCCGAGGACAAGGGCAAGACCTGGCTCCGGATCAACGATGACCAGCACAAGTTCGGCAATCTGAACCCCAAGTACATCACCGGGGACAGCAATGTCTACGGCAGAGTTTATTTCTGCACCGATGGACGTGGCATTGTAATGGGTGATATTGCCTCGTGAGAAGAAAACATTACGGAAAATACATTTTCCGCTGGATCATGACCCTGCTGGTGCTTGCGGGGCTGGTGTTCGCCTTTGTGGGCGGCAGACGGCTGCTGCACATCTATCTCACCAGTACCGGACGGCAGGCGGCAGATGTGCCCAGCAAGCAGGATTATCCGGTGCGAGGGGTCGATTTGTCCTACTACCAGGGGAACATCGACTGGGATGTGCTGGCATCCCAGGGCGTGGACTTCTGCTTTATCAAAGCCACCGAGGGCATCGACCACAACGACAGCCAGTTCGCCCAGAACTGGGAAACGGCGCAGTCGGCGCAGATCTATGTGGGCGCATACCACTTTTTCCGGTTCGAGGACAGCGGCAGGGCGCAGGCGGAAAACTTCATCCAGACCGTCCCGGTGACGGAAAACACCCTGCCGCCGGTGATCGACGTGGAACTCTATGAGTCCCTGGGCGGCGTGATGCCGGATACAGATACTGCAAAGGAGAATATCCGGGAAATGCTGGAGCTGCTGGAAGAACACTACGGGGTAAAGCCCATTCTCTATGCAGCCCCCAACACCTACCGCACCTATATCAAAAGCTTTGCGGACGAGTATCCCATCTGGATCAGCAACTACTATTATAAACCCTATTTCGACTGGACATTCTGGCAGTATACGGACGACGGGGAACTGCAGGGCTATGACGGCTATCAGACCCATATTGATCTGAACGTCTACGCCGGCAGCATGGACGAATTCCGGAAACAGTTCGGACTGCAGGAATTTTAGAAAGGAACCACTATGACAGAACCGATTTTTTTGCAGGGGATCTGCAAGGACTATCTCTGGGGCGGAAACCGACTCCGGGAAGAATACGGCAAGAAAAGCGATGCCGACAAGATCGCCGAAAGCTGGGAGCTTGCCTGCCATAAGGACGGCAGCAGCATTCTGACCACCGGGGCAGATGCCGGAAAGGACCTCCGGGAATACCTGGACGAACACGGCACTGGTTTTCTCGGCACAAACTGCGCCGGCTGCACCACTGTTCCGGTACTGATTAAGCTGATCGACGCCAAGCAGGACCTGTCCATCCAGGTGCATCCGGATGACGACTATGCCATGCGGGTAGAAGGCGAGCCGGGCAAGACAGAGATGTGGTATATCATGGATGCTGCACCGGGCGCTGCGCTGTATTACGGGCTGAACCGTGCGGTCTCCAAAGAGGAGTTTGCAAAGCGCATCCAGGAGCAGACCCTGACCGAGATCCTGAATCGGGTAGAGGTCAAGCCGGGCGAGCTGTACTTTATCCCGTCCGGCACGCTCCACGCCATCGGCGCAGGCATCCTGCTGGCGGAGATCCAGCAGAACTCCAACACCACCTATCGGGTCTATGACTATGGCAGACGTGGCGCAGACGGCAAGCTGCGTCCGCTGCACATCGAAAAGGCGCTGGATGTGACGAACCTCAGCCCCATCGCACCGACCGCTCAGTATCCGGCACAGCCGGTTGACGGCGGCAGTGTCCGCCGACTGGAGTCCTGCAAGTACTTTATCTCGGACGTGGTAGAGGTTTCCGGCGAGGTGCATTTCACCGTGGGAACAGAGACGTTCCGCCACCTGCTGGCGTTGGACGGCGAGGCGGTGCTGGAAACAGCATCCGGCAGCTATCCCATGAAAAAGGGTGACAGCGTCTTGCTGCCTGCCGGTCTGGGCGCATACAGCGTAAAGGGCAGCGGATTCCGGTATATTGTCACCGGCGTGGAAGAAAAGTTAGGTTAACAATTCCATACAATGGATTTGAATATTTAGGAGGAAACGAAATGAAGTATTACATTGGTATCGACCTGGGCGGCACAAACATTGTTGCCGGCGTGGTCAACGAGAGCTATGAGATCCTGGCAAAGGCAAGCGTCAAGACAAACCTGCCCCGTCCGGAAGAGGAGATCGCCGCAGATATGGCGAAGGTTTCCAAGGAGGCAGCAGAACAGGCTGGTCTGACCATGGCTGACATCGAGTGGATCGGCGTCGGCACACCGGGCGTTGCAAACAGCGCCACCGGCGTGATCGAATATTCCAACAACCTGGGATTCCACAACACCCCCATGGTAAAGTACCTGGAAACTGCCCTGGGCAAGCCCACCTTTATCGAAAACGACGCCAACGCTGCTGCATACGGTGAATATGTTGCCGGCGCAGCAAAGGGCGCAAAGAATGCAGTCTGCATCACCCTGGGTACCGGCGTAGGCGCTGGTATTGTGATCGACGGCAAGATCTACAGCGGCTCCAACTTCGGCGGCGCAGAGGTGGGTCACACCGTGATCTCTGTAGACGGTCCGCAGTGTACCTGCGGCAGAAAGGGCTGCTTTGAGGTATACTCTTCTGCTACCGGTCTGGTGCGCATGACCAAGGAGGCACTGGCAGCAAATCCGGACAGCGCCATGAAGGACGAAGAGCGCATTTCCGCACGGACTGCATTCAACTATATGCGTGCCGGCGATGCAACTGCAAAGCAGGTAGTAGACGACTACATCAAGTACCTGGCAGCCGGCATCACCAACACCATCAACATCTTCCAGCCGGATATCCTGTGCATCGGCGGCGGCGTCTGCAACGAGGGCGATCCGCTGCTGGTTCCCATGAAGGAAATTGTCAAGAAGGAAGTCTACACCCGTGACTCCGCAAAGAATACCGAGATCGTGATCGCCCAGCTGGGCAACGATGCCGGCATCATCGGCGCTGCATTCCTGGGCAATGCACACGACTAAGACGCTGCGTTTGCACGATCTGTGCAGCCGCTGACAAAACAGCACTTCACCCCGAAAGCCGGTTTTCCGGTTTCCGGGGTGATTTTTTATGGGAAAGCGCCCGGCGGCACATAAACATTCTGTACAATTCTATGAAACACGATTTGTGCATTTTGACGGTTTGTACTAAAACCACCCCTGTGATTGGCGAAAATCTCTTGACAGCTTGCACAAAAGGTGGTAGAATGAGGTGGATAAGGTGATGCCGCAGCGGCAGCAGAGGGCTGTCGGCTGCGCCGCACGAAAAACGAAGGAGTTCGATAACATGAAGTTTATGAAGAAACTGCTCAGCACCATGACGGCTGCAGCAATCGGGCTGTCCATGACCACTGCACTGTCTCTGGGTACTTCTGTTGCATCCGCAGCAGACAAGACCGCTGTGGAACTGGTCGAGGATATGGGTCTGGGCTGGAACCTGGGCAACGCCCTGGATTCCACCAACACCTGGGACAGCTCTCTGACACCCAGCAAGATCGAGACCGCCTGGGGCAATGTGGTTACCACAGAGAACATGATCAAAGAAGTCAAGAAGGCTGGCTTTAACACCGTCCGTATTCCTGTCACCTGGTGGGATATGACCGGAAAGTCCGGTGCAGCAAATATGAACAGCTTTGACGGCACGGTAGGCGATGCGTACCTGGCAAGAGTCAAGGAAGTGGTAGACTACTGTATCGACAACGATATGTATGCAGTCATCAACACCCACCATGACGAGGACTGGGAAAAGGATACCTCCAAGATCGGTACCTTTGAAAAGCTGTGGACACAGATCGCTACCTATTTCGAGGGCTATGATGAGCATCTGGTATTCGAGGGCATGAACGAAGTCAACTTCTCTACCAGCGATGCCATGACCTATAACCAGGCATTTGTAGACACCGTCCGTGCAACCGGCGGCAACAACAAGGATCGCCTGCTGATCTGCCCGGCAGACAACAACAACACCGCAAAGGCACTGTCCAGCAGTTTCTCCATGCCGAAGGACGACTCCAATATGCTGGCAGTTTCCGTACACTATTACGAACCGTCTACCTTCTGCGTAGCTGATACCACTTCTTCCTGGGGTCACCGGGAGACATGGGGTACTGCCGCAGATCTGACCAAGGTAGAAAAGGACTTCGGCGAACTGAAGTCCAAGTTCACCGATAACGGCTACGGCGTTGTCATCGGCGAATACGGCGTCTGCAACGCTGACAAGTACGGCGTAAACAAGACTGCCTACAACAAGGACGAAGAGTCCATTCAGAAGTTCTATCAGACTGTTACTTCCACTGCATATAAGATGGACGGTATTTGCCCTATCGCATGGGATGACTCCGACTCCGGCACGATCTGCCTGTTCAGCCGCAAGAACATGAGCTGGTATGACGAAAGCCTGAAGAGCATCTTCACCGACATTGCAAGCGGCGGAAATGTAGATCCGGGCAAGCAGAAGACCGACCGTGTCACATTCCAGGCAAGCGACATCACCGAAACCGATAAGGACGGCAAGCCATATCTGAATGTGGATCTGAAGCCGTACAAGGAACTGGGCGTACACGTAAGCTCTGTTGTCGTAGATTATAAGATGACCTCTGCAAAGAACTCCTCCGAGTGCAGCGGCGACATCAACATGAGCTTTAACGTGACTGATGAAAACGGCGAAAGCCAGTGGGCATACCTGGACAACAGCATCGGACCGAAGGAAACCACTTCTACCTTTGATGTTCCCGTAGGTTCTCACGAATATGTTCTGGAAAAGGACGACGACGGCAATGTTACCAGCAGCGTGACCGGTACTCTGGAGATGGATTATCTGAAGCTCCAGAACTGGTGGACATGGTCCGGCGCAACCGGTGACAAGGTGACTGTCGATATGAGTTCTGTTACCGTGATCTTCGACGACTACTTCTATGTAGACGACAACCCGGATCAGACCACCGAGACCACACAGACCACCACCGCAACAACCACTTCTGAAACCTCCACTACCACTGTCACATCCAGCGTACCGGAGGGTGACGCAATCGGTAAGGCATACTTCATCGGCGGACTGGGCGCAGATCAGAACTGGACTGCCGGCGAAAACGAAGGCGCAGCAATCACACCCATCACCGGCGACGGCACTTATACCGTTTCCTGGGATGTTACCGGAGGCGGCGGTACGAATACCGTACAGTTCCTGGCAGTTGTGATCGCTCCGGACGGCGAAACCGAAAACTTCACCACTGATACATTCGAAGACCTCAAGGTTTCTCTGGATGAAGTATGGATCGACGGCGAAAAGCTGGCAGATTACACCGTTGGCGCAAAGTCCATCAACACACGCTATTATGAAGAAGGCTCTGCCGGCGTAACACGTCTGTACCTGCACGATGACTGGTCCACCAAGATCAAGGATCTGCCGGGCAAGACAACCATTACCCAGGAAGTCAAGGTAGTATTCACCATTTCCGGTACTGGTCACGAAGGTCCGATCGTAACTACCACAAGCGAACAGCCGACAACTACGACAACATCCGCAACCACCACCACGACAACATCTGCAACCACAACTACCACTACTACAACTACAACAACGACTACCACCACCACTACCACTACCACTACCACACCGGAGCCTACCACGACAACTACTGCATCTACAACCACCACTCCGGAAACCACAACTTCTACGACTAATGTGGAATCCACTACTACAACTCCTGCACCTACCACTGCAACCACAGAGACAACTACGACAACATCTGCAACAACCACTACCACTACAACAACCACCACGACAACGACTACCACTACAACCACGACAACAACAACAACTACCACAACGATCACATTCATCTCCAACGACATTCGTCCGGCTACCATCTTCGGCGATGTGAACCAGGACGGCAGCATCAACATCTGCGACGTCGTTCTGCTGAACAAGATACTTTCCGGACAGGTCAGCGCAAACGAGGCACAGCGTGCAAATGCAGACGTGAATGCAGACGGCGCTGTGGACGGCACCGACTCTGTGATTCTGGTGAAGTTCCTGGTTCGTCTGATCGTGGCTCTGCCGAACAACGATATTGCTTAAACAACAGGTGACTTTCCTGTAAAAAGACAGCGGGGCTTTGCCCTGTAATATGTAAAATAAGCTGAAAAAACGCCGTGTCTGTGAATGCAGATACGGCGCTTTTTTGCTGGCACAAGAAAAAAAGGTTTCGCAAAGTAAAATTTGTGAAAACTGCTGGAATCGGCGGAAATTCCGGCAAAATACATTGTAAAAATACGTTTCTGCTTAAAAATCGGCAGTCCGGGGAGACGAATACTTATCATTTTTCTGAAAAGTGTCGCTGATTTGTGAAATGTGCAACAAAAGTAGAAAAGAAACAAGCGGAAATCGTCATGAAAATAGATTGACTTTTTGAAAAAATCGTCCTATAATAAAGAAAACGGTGCTAAACACACTGTTGATTTTCCGCATTTCCGGCAGATTGGAAAAGAGAGGAAAACCTGCGGAATTCCGCAGAAAAGTTCCTTTTTCAGATGCCGGAAAACGGAACAGGAAAAGGTGGTGGATGCAATGGGTGAAGAACTGCAGGAACAGCTGCAAAACAAGATCCTCTGGGAGAGTCCCTTTGATGTGCCGCTGCTCGGACCGATCCACATCAGCGAGTCTGTTGTGATGACCTGGTTCATTATGGCGATCATCATGGTGCTGGTACTGATTTTGACACGAGATCTCAAGATCGTTCCCGGAAAACGGCAGGCGTTCCTGGAAATGGCAGTCACATGGCTCACCGATTTCTTTGTGGGCAACATGGGCAAAGCCGGAAAGCGCTATGTACCGTACCTCAGCACGGTGATTATCTATCTGGGTATCGCCAATATGATCGGTATGTTCGGTTTCGGCATGAAACCGCCCACGAAGGACATCAATGTCACGGTGGCGCTCGCAGTCATGAGCATCGTACTGATCGAGGTCTCCACATTCCGGGCGCAGGGCGGTATCAAGGGTTTCTTGAAATCCTTTACCAAGCCGATGGCGCTTTTGACGCCGCTGAATGTGATGGAGCTTGCGATCCGTCCGCTGTCGCTGTGTATGCGACTGTTTGGTAATGTGCTGGGTGCATTCGTTGTCATGCAGCTGATCGAACACGTCTGCGGACTGATCGTGCCGATGGTGTTCAGTATGTACTTCGATGTGTTCGATGGACTGATCCAGGCATACGTTTTCGTATTCCTGACATCACTGTTCATGGCAGAGGGCATGGAAGTCGAAGAAGAGGAAAAAGTGCCGAAATTGCAGAGAGCATAAGGACAATGCCGCACAGGGCTTGTGCGGTGCAGTCTTGAATTCGGCAGCCACAGAAAGGAGCGTTCCGCTATGATCGGAGCAGGTATTGCAGTATTGACAGGTATCGGTGCAGGTTTTGGTATCGGCATCGCAACATCCAAGGCGGCAGAGGCCATCGCAAGACAGCCGGAGGCTGCCGGTGCGATCAACAAGGCGCTGCTGCTGGGCTGTGCGCTGGCAGAGGCAACCGCTATCTATGGTTTCGTTGTTGCACTGCTGATGGTAATTATGAAATAAGACGGATGAAACGTCCGAAAAAACATATCCGGATCAGCCGGATCGAAAGGTAGGAACTGAAAATGATTGGAGCAGGTATTGCAGTATTGACAGGCATCGGAGCCGGTTTTGGTATCGGCATCGCAACATCCAAGGCGGCAGAGGCGATTGCAAGACAGCCGGAGGCTGCCGGTGCGATCAACAAGGCGCTGCTGCTGGGCTGTGCGCTGGCAGAGGCAACCGCTATTTACGGTTTCGTTGTAGCACTGCTGATGGTAATTATGAAGTAAGACCCCTCGGGTCTGCTTTCAGAGCCTGGAAAGGCTCTCAGAATCTGAGAGAAAGGAGCGCAGCTTTCATGAGAAAGCTGTGAGAGTGGATATGCTAGATTTTGATATTTGGACCATTGTGTTTTCCGTCATCAATATCCTCGTGCTGTTTTTCTTTCTGAAAAAATTCCTGTTTGGCAGAGTCGGCGCTATGCTGGAAAAGCGTGCGCAGATGGTGCAGGCAGATATGGACCAGGCAAAGCAGAAGGCGGCAGAGGCCGAAAAGCTCAGAAGCGACTATGAGGAGACGCTGAACGGTGCAAAGCAGGAGGCAAAACAGATCATTGCCACCGCAGAACAGAACGCACACGCCCAGGGCAGCGAGATCACAGCCAAGGCACAGCAGCAGGCAGATACGCTCCTCAAAGAGGCACAGAAGGAGATCGAGCGGGAGCGCCAGCAGACACTGGACGGCGTTCAGGGCGAGATCGCCGATCTGGCGCTGGCAGCAGCATCCAAGTTGATGGAACAGAAGGTGGACGACCAGACCAACCGGGATCTGGTGAATGCGTTCCTGTCTGAGGAAGGAGCAGAAAAATGAATGGTGCAGTGACATCCTATGCGAATGTGCTGCTGACGCTTGCAAAGACGTCAGCTGACGTGGCGGATGCACAGACAACCTTTCAGAACTGCCCCCAGCTGACGGATGCCCTGAGCAACCCGACGATTCCCGAGGCGGAAAAGTTTGCGGTGATCGACCGGATCTTTCCGGCGTCGCTGCGCACCTTTCTGAAGGTTGTCTGCCAAAACGGTCAGATCGACAGCATACTGGATATTTTTTCAGAGTATCAAGCACTGGAACGGCAGCAGCGCCATTGTGCGCACGCCGTGCTGGAATATGTAACACCGCTGACAGAGGCGCAGCTCGCAGCGATGAAAAAGATGATCTGCGCAAAAACCGGCGAGCCGGAGGTTCAGCTGGAGCTGAAACAGAATCCGGCGCTGCTGGGCGGCTTTGTGCTGCATATCGGGGATGACGAGTACGATCGGAGTATGCGTGCATCCATCCGCAATATGCGCAAGAGCCTGATACGGAGGTGAGGGTAAGACATGAGTACCATGAATGCAAGTGAGATCATATCGGTCTTGAAAAGCGAGATCGAGGACTTCGACCGGAAGTCCGGCGTGCAGGAAACCGGTACAGTCGTTCGTGTGGGCGACGGCATCGCAACGGTATTCGGTATGCAGCACGCTATGTACGGCGAGCTGGTAGAATTTGAAACAGGTGTTCGGGGCATTGTCCAGAACCTGGAGACAAAGACCATTGGCGTCGTTCTGCTGGGCAGCGACTATGGCATTACAGAAGGGACTTCTGTTGTACGTACCGGCAAGCGTGCCGGCATCGGCGTGACCCAGAAAATGATCGGCAGAGTTGTCGGCGCACTGGGCAACCCGATCGACGGCGGTGATCCGCTGGAGGCAGAGGACTATTTCCCCATTGAGCATGAGGCACCGGGCGTTGCATACCGGAAATCGGTCAACGTGCCGCTGCAGACAGGTATCCTTTCCATCGACTCGATGTTCCCGATCGGTCGTGGTCAGCGTGAGCTGATTATCGGTGACCGTCAGACAGGTAAGACGTCGATCGCAGTGGATACCATCATTAACCAGAAGGGTCAGAACGTGATCTGTATTTACGTTGCGATCGGACAGAAGTCCTCTACCGTGGCAAAGATCGTTTCTACCCTGAAGAAAAACGGCGCAATGGACTATTCCATTGTAGTATCCGCATCCGCCAGCGAACCGGCTCCGGTACAGTATATCGCACCGTATGCCGGCACGGCAATCGCAGAATATTTCATGAGCCAGGGCAAGGACGTGCTGATCGTATACGATGATCTTTCCAAGCACGCTGTGGCATACCGTGCAATGTCCCTGCTGCTCCACCGTCCGCCTGGGCGTGAAGCTTATCCGGGTGACGTATTCTATCTGCACTCCCGTCTGCTGGAGCGCTCCTGCCGTCTGGACGATGCGCACGGCGGCGGTTCTATCACCGCACTGCCTATCATCGAGACCCAGGCAGGCGATATCTCCGCTTATATCCCGACCAATGTTATCTCTATCACAGACGGTCAGATCTTCCTGGAGAGCGAGTTGTTCAACGCCGGTATGCGTCCGGCAGTCAACGTCGGTCTGTCCGTATCCCGTGTCGGCGGCGCCGCACAGACCAAGGCGATGAAAAAAGCGTCCGGTCAGATGCGTGTGGATCTGGCACAGTTCCGTGAAATGGAAGTGTTCACCCAGTTCAGCTCGGATCTGGACCCGGCAACACAGGCAATGCTGGATCACGGCCATGTGCTGATGGAACTGCTGAAACAGCCGCTGTATCATCCGCTGGCAATGTGGAAAGAAGTTGTGATCCTTTCTGCGGCATCCAACGGACTGCTGGACGATGTGGCTCTGGCAGACCTGCGGTCGTTCCGTGAGGGTCTGATGAACTACGTTGAGGCAAACGGCGCAGCCATCGTAAAGGAAATCAACGAGACCGGAAAGCTTTCGGATGAATCCAGAGAAAAGCTTCTGGAACTGGTACGTACCTATAAAAAGCAGGTGAACTAAAATGGGCAATATGCGTGAGATCCGTGACCGGATCAAGAGCATCAACGACATTATGAAGATCACCAACGCCATGTATCTGATCTCCTCCTCAAAGCTGAAAAAGGCAAAGAAGGATCTTGCGGCAACACAGCCCTATTTCAACAAGCTGCTGTATGCGATGCGGAGTATTCTTTCCCGTGCGCCGGAGGACATCGATATGCGGTATTTCGACCGCCGGGAAGAGATCAAGCCCGAAGATCGAAAGGTCGGCTATATTGTCATTACAGCAGACAAGGGTATGTGCGGCTCCTATAACCACAACATCATCAAGCTGACGGAAGAGAAGATGGCGGCGCACAAGCAGAGCCATCTGTACGTCATGGGACAGGTGGGAAGAATGTACTTCCAGCGCCGTGCCAGAGCCGGAGAACTGGACGTGGATACTGAGTTTATCTATACCACCCAGAACCCGACCCTCTATCGTTCCCGCCGCATTGCGGAACAGATGCTGAAAGCGTTTGATAACGGTGACCTGGATGATGTGTATATCATCTATACCGATATGGTTTCGTCCATTACCTTTGAACCGAAGATCCTACAGCTCCTGCCGCTGGATGCAGAGCATTTCGTACAGAGCGAGGGTGAAATAACACGGCACCACGAGGCTGTGTTCTCTCCCAGCCCCAACATCGTTATGGAACATCTGACCCCGAACTTTATGAAGGGCATGATCTATGGCGCAATGGTAGAGTCGTTCTGCAGCGAACAGCAGGCGAGAATGTCCGCAATGGACTCCGCTACCACCAGCGCAAAGGATATGCTGCAAAATCTGTCGCTCCAATATAACCGGGCGAGACAAGCAGCGATCACCCAGGAGATCACAGAGATCGTCAGCGGTGCAAACTCCGCAGAAATGTGAGGCGCTGCACCGAGTAATATGAATTGGAAGGCTTGGCAGCGGCGGAGTTCTGCCGCCGCCGTCCGGAAAGGAATGATGATATGGAAAAAGGGAAAATCGTGCAGGTTTTAGGACCTGTCATTGATGTGGCATTCCCGGGAAAGCTTCCGATGATCAAGGATGCACTCACCGTCGACAACGGCGGTAAAACCTGCGTGATGGAAGTTGCGCAGCATATGGGCAACGGCATTGTCCGCTGCATCAGCCTGTCCTCCACAGAGGGCTTTGCAAAGGATATGGAAGTCCTTGCGACCGGTTCCTGCATTAAGGTGCCGGTAGGCACAGCGACCTTGGGCAGAATGTTCAATGTGCTGGGTGAGGCGATTGACGATGCCGGTGAAGTCAAGACCGACGAAAAGTGGCCGATTCACCGTCCGGCACCGTCTTTCCGTGACCAGAGTCCGGTAGTTGAGATCCTGGAAACCGGTATCAAGGTCATCGACCTGCTGGCACCGTACGCCAAGGGCGGTAAAGTCGGTCTGTTCGGCGGCGCCGGCGTTGGTAAGACCGTCCTCATCCAGGAACTGATCCACAACGTCGCAACGGAACACGGCGGCTATTCCATCTTCACCGGTGTCGGTGAGCGTTCCCGTGAGGGCAACGACCTGTGGAACGAAATGAAGGAGTCCGGCGTTATCGAAAAAACCGCCCTGGTGTTCGGTCAGATGAACGAACCGCCTGGGTCCCGTATGCGTGTGGCACAGACCGGTCTGACCATGGCGGAGTACTTCCGTGATGAAAAGCACCAGGACGTGCTGCTGTTTATCGACAACATTTTCCGTTATGTCCAGGCAGGTTCCGAGGTTTCGGCGCTGCTGGGACGTATGCCGTCTGCCGTTGGTTATCAGCCGACTCTGGCAAACGAAGTCGGCGAACTCCAGGAGCGAATCACTTCGACCAAGAATGGTTCTATCACCTCTGTCCAGGCAGTTTATGTGCCGGCAGATGACCTGACCGACCCGGCGCCGGCGACCACGTTCGCCCACCTGGATGCGACCACGGTATTGTCCCGTAAGATCGTAGAGCAGGGTATCTATCCGGCGGTAGATCCGCTGGAATCCACCTCTCGTATCCTGGAACCGGATGTTGTCGGCGAAGAACACTATCGTGTTGCCCGTAAGGTACAGGAGCTGCTGCAGCGGTATAAGGAACTGCAGGACATTATCGCAATCCTGGGTATGGAAGAACTGGACGAGGACGACAAGCTGGCAGTTTATCGTGCCCGTAAGATCCAGAAGTTCCTGTCTCAGCCGTTTAACGTGGCAGAGGTCTTTACCGGTTTGCCGGGCAAATATGTTCCGGTGCGTGAGACTATCCGTGGCTTTAAGATGATCGTCGAGGGTGCAATGGATGAACTGCCGGAAAATGCGTTCTTTAACGTAGGCACCATTGATGAGGCGATCGCAAAGGCAGAGGCGATGAAGCAGGAATCCAAGGAATCGTGAGGGATGTAGTATGGCGAATACATTTCAGCTGGAGATCCTGGCATCCGACCGTCCGTTTTATGTTGGCCCGGCAGAACAGCTGGTGTTCCCGACAGTGGATGGTTTGATGGGCATTCTGCCCGGACACGAGTCCATGGTCACGGTCGTCAGCCCGGGAGAACTGAAGTATCTGGTGGACGGACAGTGGCACTATGCCGCCATCAGCGACGGCTTTGCCGAAGTGCGCCGGGACTATGTGCTGGTGCTGGGCGATGCCATCGAGCTGCCGGAAGAGATCGACGCCAAGCGTGCCGCTGAGGCTGCGGAGCGTGCCAAGGAGCGTCTGCTCCACAAGCAGAGCATCATGCAGTATTATCACAGCCAGGCTGCGCTGAATCGTGCGATGAACCGTCTGAAGATCTCCAAACGGCATAACCATGAAATATGACCGGCGCTTTGCCGGAACGAAAAAAGTACCGCTTTCCGAAAGGAGAACGGTACTTTTTATTTGCATAAGGTGATTGCCGGAAAGAAGTTCCGCACAATATCGTATCCCAGCACGATGCCGACGGTGAGAAACAGCAGGGCATTGCTGCGTGGCAGGATGCGCCGGGGCTTTCCCACGGCGGTACAGACCAGCTCTGCATACAGGCAGGTCAGCGCCGCAAACAGAGTGAAGATCATAGGATTATAACCGATGGAGCGCAGCGGATGCCCCTGCAGCAGCGCCAGCACGGCACGGGTGTTGCCGCAGGCAGGGCAGAGAAAACCGGTGAGCTGGTGAAAGCGGCACTGGGGCAGCGGCAGCACAGCCAGCCAGTGTCCCAAGGGCTGATGCAGGCACAGCAGGACGGCTGCACCCAGTCCCAGCCCGATGCTCCATCCGACAGCCAGGCGGCGTGTCACTGCCGCAGCGGCGTTCCCGTGTTGTCCCGGAAACTGCCCAGCAGAATGGTGATGAGGTCAACGAGCGTGCCGATGCCGCCGAGACCGCCGGTGAGCAGCCAGAGCAGTCCTGTGCCGATTTTTCCCACATAAAAGCGGTGCAGTCCGCCCAGCCCGAAAAAGCCCAGGACGCACAGGATCAGTGCGGTGAATTTGTGCTTGTCGCTTGTGAGGGTGACATATTGTGCCATAAGATCAGATCCTTTCTGAAAGGGAACGGTGTTTTTCTGTATCATACCAGATTTCCGGGGAAATGTCAAGGTGTTGGAGGGTGGGACTTTCGATGTTGCCTCCTCATCATTTGGAAAACGCATCGTAGGGGCGAACATTGTTCGCCCGTGACTCCACCGGCACTGCGTGCCACCTCCTCTAAAAGAGGAGGCTTTACACATTGTCCCCCTTGAAAAGGGGGATGTCAGCGTAGCTGACAGGGGGATTTGTAGGGGCGAACGTTGTTCGCCCGGTAATCCTTTGCTATTCCGGAAAACACTGCCCTAGGGAAAACTCGTTCAACCCGTCCGGCGGAATCGCTCGTTCCTCGCTGTCCGCCTGGGGCTTGCAAACGCTTTTGTTTGCCCTTTCCTGTATGTGCAGTGTTGGCATTCTGGGCGTTTGCTGCAAAAGTCTCCTCTTTTAGAGGAGATGCCCGACAGGGCAGAGGAGTCGATTTGTTTCCCTTGAAAAGAGAAATGTAGGGGGCGATGCCCAGCCCGTCGCCCAGCGGAAATGGCGACGGCAGACTTGCCCAAGGATAGCAAGCCACATCGCCCCGTCCCCTTTTTTCAAAAGGCTCACCGTAGGGGCGAACATTGTTCGCCAGAGACTCCTCAGTCAAGCCTCTGGCTTGCCAGCTCCTCTAAAAGAAAAACTCGCCTCACACGAATTACTGCCGTCTATGCAAAAAGCACGCTGTTCTCCGCAGACAACAGCGTGCTTTTTTATCTTATGTGCGATGCACGATTAAAGTTCGATTTTCTTTTCCAGATAGCCGACCAGCTCGTCGATAGGCATACGTACCTGTTCCATGGTATCACGGTCACGGATGGTAACGCAGTTATCGCTCTCAACGGTCTCGAAGTCTACTGTGATGCAGAACGGTGTGCCGATCTCATCCTGGCGGCGATAGCGCTTGCCGATAGAACCGGTCTCGTCATAGTCGACCGGGAAGTGCTTTGCCAGAACCGCATAGACCTCATGTGCCTTTTCGCTCAGCTTTTTGGACAGCGGCAGGACAGCAGCCTTATACGGTGCCAGAGCCGGGTGGAAGTGCATTACCACACGGGTGTCGTTCTTCTCAGCATCTACAACTTCTTCGTCATACGCCTCGGTAACGATGGACAGGAACAGACGCTCTACGCCCAGGGACGGCTCGATAACGTACGGGATGTACTTGGTGTTGGTCTCCGGGTCGAAGTATTCCAGAGACTTGCCGCTGTGTTCCTGGTGCTGTGTCAGGTCGTAGTTGGTTCTGTCTGCAACGCCCCACAGCTCGCCCCAGCCAAAGGAGAAACGATACTCGAAGTCTGTGGTTGCCTTGGAGTAGAAGCACAGCTCTTCCTGGTCGTGGTCACGCAGACGCAGGTTCTCTTCCTTCAGACCCAGATTCAGCAGGAAGTCCTTGCAGTAGCCACGCCAGTACTGGAACCATTCCAGGTCGGTGTCCGGCTTGCAGAAGAACTCCAGTTCCATCTGCTCGAACTCACGGACACGGAAGATAAAGTTGCCCGGTGTGATCTCGTTGCGGAAAGACTTACCGATCTGAGCAACGCCGAAGGGCAGCTTTTTCCGGGTGGTGCGCTGGATGTTGGCAAAGTTTACGAAGATGCCCTGTGCCGTCTCCGGACGCAGATACAGTTCCGACTTGGAATCCTCTGTAACGCCCTGATAGGTCTTGAACATCAGATTGAACTGGCGGATGTCGGTGAAGTCCGTCTTGCCGCAGTTTGGGCAGGGGATCTGCTTTTCCCGGATGTAGTCCATCATCTGCTGGTTGGTCCAGCCGGCAGGATTGGTGCCGTCAAAGTCCTCGATGAGGTTGTCGGCACGGTGTCTGGTCTTACAGGACTTGCAGTCCATCAGCGGATCGGAGAAACCGCCCAGGTGACCGGATGCCACCCATGTCTCCGGATTCATGATAATGGAGGCATCCAGTCCCACGTTATACGGGGATTCCTGGACGAACTTTTTCCACCATGCACGCTTGATGTTGTTTTTCAGCTCTACGCCCAGAGGACCGTAGTCCCAGGAGTTAGCCAGACCGCCGTAAATTTCAGAACCCGGGTATACAAAGCCACGGGACTTACAGAGGTCTACGATCTTATCCATGCTCTTCTGTTCGTTGGTCAACATTTTTGGTATTCTCCCTTGCTTGCTGTCCGCCGCTTTCCAGATGCGGCAGGCGCTTTTGAATTTGCTTGCTGTTTCCAGCAATGGTATCTCTTATATTGTAGCGGAAAACGGCGAAAATGTCAAGGGTAACGCAAACAAAAATGTCTGTCCTGCGAAATCGTTCAGAGTCCCAGCAGATCCTTGACGGAAATCAGTTCTTCCTGGGTGCCATTTTCGCCGTCATCCCGCCAGGTCATCAGCGCATAACCTGCGCCGCTGTCGGGCATAATGCCGTATAGGGTGCGATCTTCATTGTCGGGATAGTAGTCGATGCGCCAGTATTCATCCTGTACAATAGTTTGTCCTATGGTGCTGTACTGGCTCAGATCGTCCAGCCGTTCCTGCATATTGTTATAGTGTGTCGTTGTACCGATCTCCAGGAAGATGGTGCGTCCCTGCTCGGCATCGTAGAAGGTATAGTTATAATACGTGTTATCAATGATTCCCTGCCGGAATTCCCAGCTGTCCAGGACTGCCTGCGGCGGCTGGTATTGTGTAGCGCCGGGCTGTTTTTTGGGAAAGTCTGCAGTAAGCGCATCCAGCGTTTCGTATACTGCGTAGGTGACGGGGTCTGTGTAGACGACTTCTTCGGTGGTTTCTGTTGTGGCTTTCGTTTCCTGCACCGCAGAGTCCGCAGGTGCGTTTCCGCATCCGGCACTTGTGAGCAGAACGCCGAAAAGAATCAGTGCAGTCCATTTTTTCATACGCATTCCCTCCTTTGGAGAAAGACTCATATTGTATTTTCCTGTGGAGAACAGCAACGGTTCTCACCTTAATTATAACAAAATCCACGAGAAAAATCAATATAAATATCAAAAAGCAGCTATCTGCACAAGGGCTGCACCACAAAATGTACACATGATACAAAAAAGCGCATACATGCCGCCGTGTATACGCTATGGTTATTTGGAATCGTGCCGGGATTTGGGGAAATTTCCGCAAATAGAATACCACTGGCAATCGCCGCAGATGTCCTGTAACAGTCCCGGTTCCAGGATGTGTCGGCTTACCCGGTCAGTGAATTCGCTCCACCGCAGGACACTGCCCACAGAGAGACCGCAGAACGTGAGGACGGCGCTGTCATAGCGCTGTACCTTTTCTGCCGCATCGCACACATGGGACAGGCTGTGGGGACAGCTGGCACAGATGCAGTCCGTGCCGCCGGTCAGGGTGATGTACGGGTCATCCCGGCGGAAGAGCGCCAGCTTTTCCGTCATGTTTGCGGTGAAGGCATCACTATAGCCGTGACCGCAGAAAAAGGCGGTACACAGCCCGTGGTGGGGACGCAGCTTATACACGCTGGATCAGCCGTTTCGGGAGACGCTTTGCAATGAGGATCGCCAGCGCCATCTTGACGCAGTCCGGCAGGATAAACGGGAATACGCACCAGCCCAGTGCAGTCAGCAGTCCCACAGAACCGGAGTTCTTGGCATAGACGATCATGAACCACGCCGTACCAAAGGCATAGCACACCGCCAGTCCCAGCACCAGCGCCAGGATCATGACCGGCAGCTTGTTGCCCAGGAAGTGGGTGATGAGCCAGTAGAGCAGTCCGGTGAACAAAAAGCCGATGATATAGCCGCCGGTCGTGCCGAACAGGATGCCTACGCCGCCGGTAAATCCGGCAAACACCGGAACGCCCACAGCGCCTAATACAATATAAATGAGGACGGAGATCGTGCCGCCTTTGCCGCCCAGCGTTGCCAGAGCGCAGAATACTGCAAAGGTCTGCATGGTGAACGGTACGGTCATGGGAATCTGGATCCAGGAGCATACGGCGATGATCGCTGCAAACAGGGCGATCTGCACCATAGCGACGATCTTCTGATGCTGGGTCTTTTTCGCCGTCATTTCTGATCCGGCGGCAGGATTGGTCTGAACTTGTTCTTTCATGGAAAAATTTCCTTTCTGATTGAGATTCGCAGGGCGCAGGCACGTCTGCTAAGGGTGTGCTAACGCTGCAACGTCCCTATTATAGCACAACGGCGCTGTTATGTCAACCTTTTTCAAAAAATATTTAGGTGACAAATCAAGAAAATGCGGGGATGCTCATAAAAAACAGCACAAATTATACATATTATTTGCACAGTATTTGTGCAACTCTACAAAATTCAAAAAACCGCTTGACATTCTATCGGAATCATGGTAAATTTATATTAGCACTCAGAGAGATTGAGTGCTAACACTTCAAAAGTGAATCTGCCAGAAAGGATGGTTACAGTGGATGCACGAAAACGCAGGATCTTATCGGCGGTAGTCGATCTGTATATTCGGACCGGTGAGCCAGTGGGGTCGAAGACCATATCACAGTTGCCGGATATTCACGTATCTGCGGCGACCGTTCGGAACGATATGGCAGTATTGGAGGAGCTGGGGTATCTGGAACAGCCCCACACCTCCGCAGGACGTGTGCCGACATTCAGCGGCTATCGGATGTATATTGAAGAGATCAGCGCCGGCGGTTCGCTCCCGGAGGAAGAGCGGGAGCGGCTGGACGAGATGCTGGGAGATGAATCCCAGCTGACAGAGGATCTGATTTTACAGAGCGCCACGACGGCACTCTCTCAGATTACAAAGTGCGCAACGGTGGTCTCCAACTTCGCACCCAAATATTCCGTGATCTCCAAGGTGGATGTGATCCCGACCGGAAAGCGGATGTATGTGGTGCTGCTTATCACATCGGACGGCAAGATCAAGAACCGTGCCTGCCGCTTACAGTTTGATCTGACCCATGAACACATGGATTTCTTCAAACACTTTATGGAAGAGAACCTGGAGGGCGTTTCGGTCTCGGATCTGTCCGAAGAAAAGCTGGATCAGATGGTGACCGCCATGGGAACCTACATGATGACCCTCAGCCCGCTGGTACAGGGCATCTGCGAAATGTCCAAGGACTTGCAGCAGAATGAGCTGTATGTCACCGGAGAGCAGAACCTGTTCTCCTGCGACGACCTGGATAAGGCAGAGGTGGCAAAGTTCATCCTGCATAAACAGGAGCTGTGCGGACTGCTGGACGACTCGTTCCAGGGCATCAAGGTGATGTTCGGAGAAGAGGGCAACGATTTTGTCATCGGCAACTCCAGTATGATCGTTTCCAAGTATCAGAAAGGTGACCACACCGCTGGCTCGCTGGGCGTGATCGGACCGGTTCGGCTGAATTACGCCAAGGTGATACCTTATATAGAATATTTTACCGAAAAGATCTCACATCTGATCTCGGAGGAGGACAAAACGCCGCCGGAATTAGAGATGATCGAAAAACCAGACAACGATTCGGAACACAAGCCGGAACAATAGAAAGGACGTGTTTTTGATGGCAGACGAAAAGGAAACCAAAAAGCCGGAAACTGCTGCGGAAAAGCCGAATGCTTACGATAAATTTATTGCAATAGTGCAAAAGCCAGAGGCAGAGAGAACACCGGAAGAGACTAAGTTTGTAAATGACCTTCTTGCACTCTTCCGTAACAACGACGCAAAGACAGAGAAAGCGCCGGAAGAAACTGCTGCACCGGAGACCAAGGCAGAAGAAACCAAGGACGACAAAAAGAAGAAGAAAAAAGACTTGAAGGATGCACTGGCGCAGAAAGAGGCAGAGCTGGCAGATCAGAAAGACCAGCACCTGCGGCTCATGGCTGAGTATCAGAACTACCGCAACCGCACCACCGAGGAAAAGAAGAAGATCTACGGGGATGCAAAGATGGATTGCGTAAAGGAACTGCTGAATGTCATGGACACCTTTGAACGTGCGCTGGAGGCACCTTGTACCGATGAGAATTACAAAAAGGGCGTGGAACTGACCTTCGCACAGATCCAGAAAGCTTTCGAAAAGCTGGGCGTGACAGAGATCGCTGCATTGGGCGAGACTTTCGACCCCAATCTCCACAATGCCATCAAGCAGGTGGACGACAGCGAGTATGAGAGCGACAAGGTCTGCGAGGTGTTCCAGAAGGGATACCTGCTGGGTGACCGCCTCATCCGTCCGGCAATGGTTGCCGTTTCTGTGTAGGCAGGAGGCAGGACAGTGAAGAAACACACAGCGTCTCTCATGACGGCGGCGATGCTGCTGACACTGGCGTGGATGACCGGATGTGATTCCGGAAAGACCGCAGAATCCAGCAAGGCAGCCACCACCACGGCACTGGAAACCACCGCAGAGGTCGTGACCGATGCGGTAGAAGCTACGGCGGCAGAAGAAAGCTCCGCCGCAGATGCACAGCGCTTTGACAACTATGCAGATTTTGCCGCAGCGATGGCAGAACAGCATCCGGAACTGACACTGTATACGCCGCCGGAAAGCGTGCAGCAGCAGTGGGAATGGAAGTCCATCATGCTGGGACAGACCAGCTATCAGTACGAGATGTACAGCGCAGAAAGACAGGCAACGGTGAATGTCCTCATTGATATGCAGCCGTCCTTTACCGATGCGCAGGAGATCGTGGATACCTTGACAAGTATGGGTGTCACGGCAAAGCTGATCGACGATGGCTGCTGTTTGTTTGAGCAGGACGGCGACGGAATGTATGCCCTGTACGGCATCACCGGTGATGCCGGCGAGAACTTCGCCGCTACGCTGGAATATGATGACGGCACAACGGCGACGGAAGATGAGCTGAAAGCACTGCGCAGCGAATTCTGGTTATAAAAACCCCTGTCCGAAAGGACAGTTGAAATAAATCATATTTATTTTGAAAAATCTGCCCGTTTTTCCGCAGGGGAAACGGAGATACAGAAAGGAAGAATTTATCATGGGAAAGATTATTGGTATTGACTTGGGTACAACAAACTCTTGTGTTGCCGTTATGGAAGGCGGCAACGCAGTCGTAATCCCGAACGCAGAGGGTGCAAGAACCACCCCGTCTGTAGTTGGTTTCTCCAAGACCGGCGAGCGTCTGGTGGGTCAGACCGCAAAGCGTCAGGCAATTGCAAACCCGGAGCGCACGATCTCTTCGATCAAGCGTCACATGGGTTCTGATTATAAGGTAGATATTGACGGCAAGAAGTATACACCGCAGGAGATCTCCGCAATGATCCTCCAGAAGTTAAAGACCGATGCAGAGGCATATCTGGGTCAGCCGGTAACTGAGGCAGTTATCACCGTTCCGGCATACTTCACCGACTCTCAGCGTCAGGCAACCAAGGACGCAGGACAGATCGCAGGTCTGACCGTAAAGCGTATCATCAACGAGCCGACCGCAGCTGCGCTTTCTTATGGCATTGATAAGGAAGACGACCAGAGAGTTATGGTATACGACCTGGGCGGCGGTACGTTCGATGTTTCCATCATTGAGATGGGCGACGGCGTACAGCAGGTACTGGCTACCGCAGGCAACAACCGCCTGGGCGGCGATGACTTCGACCAGAGAGTTATCAACTGGATGGTTGAAGAGTTCAAGAAGACCGAAGGCATCGACCTTTCTACCGATAAGATGGCTGTACAGCGTCTGAAGGATGCCGCAGAAAAGGCAAAGATCGAGTTGTCCTCCACCACAACCACAAACATCAACATTCCGTTTATCACTGCGGATGCAACCGGCGCAAAGCACCTGGATATGAATCTGACTGTTGCCAAGTTCAATGAGCTGACCAAGGATCTGGTAGACGCTACCATGGGACCGGTACAGCAGGCACTGTCCGACAGCGGCCTGTCTCCGTCTGATCTGAACAAGATCCTGATGGTCGGCGGTTCTTCCAGAATCCCGGCTGTACAGGAGGCTGTTCGCCAGAAGCTGGGCAAGGAACCGTTCAAGGGCATCAACCCGGATGAGTGCGTAGCACTGGGTGCTGCATACCAGGGCGGTGTCCTGGGCGGCGACGTCAAGGACGGTCTGCTGCTGCTGGATGTTACACCGCTGTCTCTGGGTCTGGAAACCATGGGCGGTGTATGCACCAAGATCATTGAGAGAAACACCACCATCCCGACCAAGAAGAGCCAGATCTTCTCTACCGCAGCTGACAACCAGTCCGCAGTAGACATCAACGTCCTCCAGGGTGAGCGTGAGTTCGCAAAGGACAACAAGCAGCTGGGTACCTTCCGTCTGGACGGCATCGCACCGGCTCCGAGAGGCATCCCGCAGATCGAAGTTACCTTCGATATCGACCAGAACGGTATCGTTCACGTAACTGCAAAGGATCTGGGTACCGGCAAGGAGCAGGATATCAAGATCACTGCATCTACCAATATGTCCAAGGACGATATCGACAAGGCTGTCAAGGAAGCAGAACAGTATGCCGAAGAGGATAAAAAGCGTCGTGAAGAGGTTGACTCCAAGAACAACGCAGAGAGCCTGTGCTTCCAGTGCGAGAACGCACTGAAGGAATTCGGCGACAAGGTTCCGGCAGATGAAAAGTCTGCGATCGAGAGCAAGATCGCTGATCTGAGAAGTGCAGTCGGCAGCAATGATGCCGCTGCGATCAAGGCAAAGACCGACGATCTCCAGCAGGCATTCTATGCACTGTCCTCCAAGATGTATCAGCAGAACGGCGGTCAGCCGGGCGCAGACCCGAACATGGGCGGCGCAGGTTTCGGCGGTGCTGATCCGAATATGGGCGGCAATCCGAACGGCGGCGCAAACGATGACGGCGTCGTAGACGCAGACTTCAAGGAAGTTTAAGAATGAAACGCAGCGGCGTGGAACGTGACGTACCGCTGTGAATAGAACGGCGGTGACGGGGCAGGTTTCGGCTTGTCCCGGCATCGTTGTATATGGGAGTGAAAGATATTCCCATGATCCATACAGACAGGAACAGCTGCTATGCGTCTGTTCCAGGGAAAGGAGCCAGCAGACATGGCAGAAAAACGGGATTATTACGAAGTGCTGGGGCTGAAAAAGGGTGCTTCTGAGGACGAGATCAAAAAGGCGTTCAAGACCATGGCCCGGAAGTATCACCCCGATCTGCACCCGGACGATAAAGAAGCAGCGGAAAAGTTCAAGGAAGTCAACGAGGCATACGAAGTGCTTTCCGATTCGGAAAAGCGTGCCAGATATGACCAGTTCGGTCATGCCGGCGTAGACCCCAACTATGGCGGCAGCGCTGGTGCAGGCGGATTCGGCGGCTTTGGCGGATTCGGTGATGTAGGCGACATTTTCGACAGCATCTTTGGCGGCGGATTCGGCGGCTTTGGCGGCAGCTCCAGATCGGCGTCCAATGCCAATGCGCCCCGGCGTGGCGGCGACGTCAACAGCAATGTGACCATTGATTTTATGGAGGCGTGCAAGGGCGTCAAGAAGAAAATGCGCATCACCCATATGGTGAAGTGTGAGCAGTGCGGCGGCACAGGCGCAGATGCCAAGACCACCAGCACAACTTGTACCGAGTGTCACGGTCAGGGTTCTGTCCGTGTGAACCAGCGGACACCGTTTGGCGTGATCTCCACCACAAAGGTATGCTCACGCTGCGGCGGTAAGGGTAAGATCGTCACCAATCCGTGCAGCAAGTGCCGTGGCAGCGGACGCTATCGCTCTACCAACGACATTGAGCTGAAAGTGCCGGCAGGCATTGACAACGGACAGGTGCTGCGTGTCAGCGGTCAGGGCGATGCCGGCTTGAACGGCGGTCCGAACGGCGATTTGAACGTATCTGTCAATGTACGGCCGCATGAACTGTTCACCCGGAACGGCGTGGACATCTACTGCGAGATCCCTATCACCTATGCACAGGCTGTTCTGGGCGATAAGGTGACAGTACCTACCATCAAGGGCAAGGTGGAATATGAGATCCCCGAAGGCACACAGAGCGGCACGAAGTTCCGCCTGCGTGGTGAGGGTGTAAAGTATCTGGGCAGAGAATCCTACGGCGATCAGTATGTGACCGTTGTGGTAGAAGTGCCGAGAAAGCTGACACGCCAGCAGAAAGAGCTGCTGCAAAAGTTTGACGACAGTCTGGAGGAAAAGAACCAGGCAAAGCGGCAGAGCTTTTTTGAAAAGTTAAAACGGCGATTTGAGCAGCAGTAAACGGCTGCATGAAAAAGCCTCATCCGATGCAGAAATGCACCTGGATGAGGCTTTTTTTATCGACTGCTGTCGTCGTTCTCGTCCTTCTGGGAGTCGTCATCGCCGCCCAGAATGTCACCGGCAGCATCGCCGGCATCCTTTACCGCATCGCCTGCGGCATCTCCTGCGTCACGGACTGCGTCTCCGGCATCGGTCACGATGTCACGGACACCGTCCTCTGCATCGCTGACAATGTTGCCGCCGTCGTCCTTGCTGTCATCTTTGCTGTCGTCCTTGTCATCCCGGCTGCTGTCGTCTGCGGCAGAGCTGCTGACAGAATCGTTCATGGAGCTGTCGTCCTTGCTGCCGCAGCCGGTGAACAGGCTGCCCATCAGCAGCAGTGCCATCGGCAGCGCCAGATAGTGCTTGATTTTCATGGTTTCACCTCATTTTTCAGAGAGCATATCGGCGTGGATGCGCCCATACACTCCGAAGATTGCAGAAGCATCGCTTTGCAAGATTAGTGTTTCCCACAACGGCGGAGATATTCCCTTTCCACATTTCCACGGCGTTTTTTCTGCGAAATTTCGGGGATTTTTCCGGCATGGCGCAGGTTTTGCCGAATATTTCCCCAACTTTTCAACACGGTTTTCCACACAATGCGGAAAACTTGTTACAACGGGGTGACGAAATTCGAACTTTCCGCAGCGCTCCGCTGTCGCATTTCGGCGTAATGTGTAATGATTGTAACCAATTGCAGAAAAGCACCGGAAAAACAGCAGTTTTTGTTTTCCACAAGTTGTGGAAAACGTGGTGGAAAGATCGGGAGAACTGTGGAAATACGGAGATCATCCGGAAAGAACGGCACAAAAAAAGACACGGCGAACCGTGTCTTTTCCGGATATTTGTTGTAAGATTAAGCAGCCTTTAGTCTTTCTGTACGGCGTCGTACAGGTCGCTTTTCCGGTGACCTGTCTCTGCGGCAACGGTTTTGCACGCCTGGGTCAGTTTCTGCCCGTCTGCCACATACTGTCGCACCCGTTCTGCTGCCTCTTCCAGGGTCAGCTGTGCCTCCTGCTGCGGTACTGCGCCGGCAACTACCAGCACAAACTCGCCTCGTGGCGGTGTGTTTTCGTAGTAGGCGATGGCGTCCGCAAAGGTAGTCAGACGCACCTCCTCGTGGATCTTGGTCAGCTCCCGGCAGAGAGACAGGCTCCGGTCTCCGCCAAAGACAGCCGCCATGTCCGCCAGTGTGCGGCAGAGCTTGTGGGGTGCCTCGTAGAAGATCATGGTGCGCTGTTCCTGCCGCAGCTGTTCCAGGTGTGCGGTGCGCTGGTTGCGGTTCACGGAGAGAAAGCCCTCAAAGGCAAAGCGTGCGGTGTGCTGTCCGGAGACGGCAAGGGCAGCGATTGCTGCCGACGGTCCGGGAACAACTTCCATCGGCACGCCCAGCTTGTGACAGAGCTGTACCAGCGGCTCGCCCGGGTCGGAGATGCAGGGCATTCCGGCATCGGTGACAACGCCGCAGGATTCGCCGGCAAGGATGCGGTCGGCGATGCTCTGCGCCACCGTCAGTCCGCTGTGTTCGTGATAGCTGACGATGGGCGTGTGGATGTCATAATGGGACAGGAGCTTTCGGGTCACACGGGTGTCCTCTGCCGCCAGAAAGTCCACCTCACCCAGCAGCCGCAGCTGACGCATGGTGATGTCCTCCAGGTTGCCGATGGGTGTGCCGATGATGTATAATGTACCGCTCATGTTGGCTCTCGTGTCCTTTCTCAGAAAAACTGTTTCATGTCCAGAATGTCGTGGATGTGTACGGTGGCAGTGGCGCAAATCTCTTTCCAGACCGGCGCATTCTCCGGATCAGCAATGCCGATGGTGAAAAATCCGCCGTTTTTTGCGCCTTCCAGTGCGTGGAGCGAGTCCTCCACCACGGCGATCTGCCGTCTGCCCAGGTGCAGTTTCTGCGCCGCCAGCTGAAAGATCTTCGGCTGGGTCTTGGGTGTGCCGGCATCCTGTTCCGTGAGCAGGAAACGGAGCCGTTCCCAGATGTGCAGCCGCCGCAGCGCCGCCTCTGCCAGTTCGCCGTAGGTCGCCGTGGCAACGCCGTAGGGGATGTCCTGCTGATCCAGCCAGTCCAGGATCTCCGGGACGTGGGGTTTCAGCTGCAATTTTTCCCGGTATTCCTCAGCGACCATATCCGCCACCTGCTGTGCGATCTGCTCCGGGGTCACCGGAAGATCGAACTCCTCTACGAAAAACTGAGAGAATTCCTCGATGGACATACGCTGTACCGTTTCTGACAGATCCGGCGGCACTTCCTTGCCGTAATGCGCCATGAGTCTGCCGTCTACCTGCCGCCACATCCCGGTGGAGTCCAGAAGTGTGCCGTCCAGGTCAAAGATCACGCCCTGCAGGGTGTTGTGTTCCATAGTGTTCCCGTTCCTTAAAGCTTTGTGAATCTCGGCTGGTTGTCGTGTGCTGTGCCGGTGAAGATCGACTTCGGCATTGCCCAGACGCTGCCGTCCTGTTCCTTGCGGTAAACGACCAGCTCTTCCTGTGTCTCTGCGTGGCGTGCAGAGGGCTGGAGCAGTTCGCAGACGGTGCCGTCCAGAACGTCCCGGTATTTTGCGCCTGCCTCCAGAACGGTAGGCTCCGGAACGGCAACTGCCTCGGTTTCCGGCTCGGTGTTGTTGACGATGTCATCCTCTACCAGGATCATAGCGGAGAACGGTGCAACACGGATCCATGCGCCGCCGTTTTCCACCTGTACCGGCTGACCGCTGACAACGTCTACCAGAGACGGCACGTGTGTGCCGAAGCGGAACTCGCTGGGGCAGTCCTCCAGGTTTAGCGCAACATAAACGGTTCTGCCGTCCTGTTCCTTGGCGAACAGCAGCTGGCGGTTCCGGACCTCTACGGTGTAGTAAGAGCCGGTGCGCAGTGCCGGATATGCGTGATAGATTCTGCCCAGCTTTACCAGGTGGCGGTACAGATCCAGGTTGCCGCTGCGGTTCAGATCGTCCAGATCCAGGCAGGGGCGCAGACCGTCGTCCGAGTTGTTCTCGTGTCTGCCCATAACGCCGTATTCACTGCCGTAGTAGATGGACGGGATGCCCGGCATACAGTACATCAGCGTATAGCACAGGGGCAGATACCGCTGGTCAGACAGGGTGCTTGCCAGACGGTTTACATCGTGGTTGTCCACGAAGTTGTACAGCGCAATGCCCTGATAGATGCCGCCGTTTCCGAACTGGCGGTTGATGCTGTAGTTGATCTCGAAATAGTTCTTGTCGTTGTGTGAGGAATAGATGCCCTTATAGCACTCATAGTTGGTGACGCTGTCCAGCATCTCCGGGTTTGCCCAGCGCTTATAGTCGCCGTGGATGATCTCACCCATGAGCCAGAATTCCGGATTGCGTTCCTTGCAGAAATTGTGGATGCGGCGGAAGAAGTCGAAGTCCACGCAGTCCGCAGCGTCAAAACGGATGCCGTCGATGTGGAACTCATCCATCCACAGTTTTACGGCGTCGATCAGATAATCGCATACGTGCCAGTTGCGCAGATTCAGCTTGACCAGGTTGTAATAGCCGTTCCAGCCCTCATACCAGAAGTTGTCGCCGCAGGGACTCTGACCGCCGAAGTTCAGACCGGCAAACCAGTCGCAGTATTCCGATGCCTGTCCCTTTTCCTGGACATCCTTGAATGCCCAGAAGTTGCGTCCCACGTGGTTGAATACGCCGTCCAGGATGACCCGGATGCCGTTTTTGTGCAGTTCGTCGCAGATGTGGGCAAACATTTCGTTGGTGCCCAGCCGGCGGTCGATCACCCGGTAGTCGGTGGTGTCATAGCCGTGTTCCACAGACTCGAACACCGGTCCGAAGTAGACTGCATCAACGCCCAGTTCTTTCAGATGCGGAATCCAGTCCAGCACCTTTTCCAGCCGGTTCACCGGTTCGCCGCCTTCGTTGTGCTTCGGCGCACCGCAGAATCCCAGGGGATAGATGTGATACATTACCGCATTTTCATACCATTTCATTTTTCTTTCCTCCTACTCCTATTATATCACAAACAGGGCGAATCCCCTGTTGGATTGCAATTAAGGCAGACCTGTTTCAAAGCAAATTTACTTCACAGACCCTTCCAGATAATACGTTGCCTCCATATCCGCCACATTGACCGCCAGCGCCAGAGGGAACATCTCCAATGCTCTGCCCACGCTGTTTTTGTCCTCGTTTCCGGAAAAGCCCATGTGATAGCGGATGGCGAACGCCTCGTCCCGTGTGAGCCGCATAAAGCTCTGGATCATGTACACGGATTTTTCCCCGTGTCCGTAGGGCAGGGTGTCACGCACGGTGTAATACGGCACCTTTTCCCATACGCCCTGGTCGTTTTTGGCATTCCGGTAGTCCACCGCATAGAACCCTACCTTGCAGATATCGTGGAGCAGGGCTGTCACTGCAATGGTCTCCGGCGTATAGTCCATGCCGTACAGATCCTTGGTGCGGGGACGGGAGAGATAGTCCTTGAGGCATTCATACACATTCAGACTATGCTCCACCAGACCGCCCTCATATGCCCCGTGGAACCGGGTGCTGGACGGCGCTGTAAAAAAGTCGCTGGCGTCTGAATCCAGCCACTCCAGCAGCCGGTCTGCGCCACGGCGCTTGATGTTTTCCTGATAAACGGCAATAAATTCTTCCCGTTTTGTCACGGCATTCCACCGCCTTTCTCTTCACTGTTGTTTATTATACCACATATCCAGAAAATTGGCAAGCGTTTTGAGAAGTCCATCCGGAAAGTTTGTTTCGAAACCATGAAAAAGCCGCAGGCGGAGAAAAAACCTGCGGCTTTTTTCAAAAGGGATGAACTGACAGACGGAAAAAGCATCTGCCATGGGAAATGTCAAAGTCTGTTTTATATCTGACGTACACAGATTGTTTTTCAAGAGATGAAAGTAAACTCTGTGCGGTAGAAATCACTGGGAAGCAGATTCTTCATCAGGCATTGGCGGGATATACTGCGTATAGTTCTCTGCCAGATCAAAGTCATTGATCGTTTGTGTCCGATAACCTTTGTCAATGGGAACAGTAAAAACTGTACCTGCTGCGTCCAAGTTGTTTTTTCCTTCCGGAACAATACGAATGGTCAGTTCCGTAGCATCAGTCAATGCTGCTTCCCATACAGAATTCTGAAAGGAAATGTCTGTATCAATATTCGCGTCTATCATATCATAAGAGTTACCGTTCTGATCCGTGACATACATCACATCGTAGTCATCAAATACAGTATCCTCAGAAAAACGGATCTCTGTGCTAAACGGAGAAACAGTCACAGATTCCAGCGTATATCCGTCTTTTGTTTCGGTAACTGGATAGATGTCCGTTCGGCTGGTATCCGCCTGTATCTCCGCAGTCAGAGTAATATCCACAGGAATAACACCCAGAGATCTCGGTTCACAGCTATATGCCGTATCACCCTTGGCGGATACGCCGGTTTCAAACCATGACCAACTAGTTGCATCTATTCCCTGTAAGAACGAAAACGAAAGCTGCAACGGCAGGCTTGCTGTAGTGTTCCCCTGAAATATCTCACTGCATTCCGCCGAAAGCACAATACTATATTCCGCATCGCCAGACTTCACAAATCCGGCAATGCTGGTATTTTCCTTGTCATAGTATGCACCCTCTGCCTGTTCAGAAAGCGTTGCCAGCCCACCGGTTTTTGTACTCATAGTATATGTACCGGTACTTCCGATAAATGACAGCTTTTGTCCATTCAGTGTGCCGGTAAACTCCGATTCAATTCCGGTGCTGTTCTGCAATGCTTCTGGCAAATTCGTTAATCTTAGCGTTACACTCAGGTGGCTGCCGTCGCAGTAGATGTTTTCCATGCGAATCGTACCGTCTTTCGTTTTTTGCATTTCGTCTGTTTTTTCCGCATAGGAAGTCAGATCGTTTTTCTCTATGGGACTTTTTGTGTAATATTTTTCATTGCTGAAAAAGGCATAGATCCCCTTAACAGCATCGGACGAAGCCACTGCCGGAACAGCGATTGCAATGCTCAGCACGCCGGCAGCTGCCACAGCGAGAAAAGTGCCGACTTTCTTTTTTGCAGAACATCTGGTTCGCATCATTTTTCGCTCCATTCTGTGTTTTCTTCTCTGGTATGCCTTGGAAAACTGCGGTTCGGCCGCGTCCGCTGCAAACGCTTGTTCTACAATTTTTTCCCATTCGTCTTCATTATAAGGAAAATAGCTGCTCATAAGAAGTTACTCCTTTCTGCTTTATCATGGCTTTTCTGGCACGTTCAAAGCGTTTCCGTGCCGCCGCCTCCTTGATGCCGCACTGCCGGGCGATCTCCCGGAACGAGAGGTTTTCCTGACAGCGCAGCAGAACGATCTTCCGGTCGGTCTCGTTTAGGACCTCCATCATCTCTGCCAGCACTGCCTGCCGCATCGCCTGTTCCTCCTGCTGTTCCAAGGGGCATGGCGGCGCATCCTCCGGAATTTGCAGAAATTTATCGTCCCACGGAGAGCGCCGGTCGGATTCCCGGGCGTTTTTCCGGTACTGGCTGATGGCAGTGCTGCGGATGATCTGTATCATGTACTGCCTGGTCTGCGGACTCTCCGGATCGCCGATCTTGTGCAGATTGGCGATCACCCGGCAAAATGCCTCTGAAACGGCATCTTCGGTTTGCTGGGTGTGGTGCAGGATGGCGTAGGCAATGTGGTACATGGGCTTTTCGTAAATTTTATACAGCGTGTGCAGTTTTTCTTTTGCCGGCTGCATCTGTTTCATCTCCTTCCCCATTTATCGGACGTCCTATCAGATATAACGCACAAGGACGGCGATTGTGACAGAACTATTTTACCGGACGGCGGCAGCGGATGTCAAGAGAAAACCATTTGACACAACTGGGGAAATATGCTATACTAACTTATATCACACTTTACATTTCATACACATTCATGTTGCCGGAATATGGCAGGAGGAATTCATGAGAAAACGAGATCGGGTGCATCTGGGGCGCATGGGGATGGCGCTGCTGATTGCAGGATGTTGTCTGCCGTGGGGTCAGATCTCTGCTGCGGCGCAGCCGGCGATGCCGGAAGTGCTGGAAGAGACCTGGAAGCAAAACGACGGCTTGCTGGTGCCGTCAGAGGAAATGGCGGAGACGCTGCCGGATTCCACAGAGGAGGATGCGGCGCTGGATAATTTCCAGGGCGTATCGGCGCTGCCGTCGTCCTATTCTTTGCTGGATGTGGACGGCGTCTCCTATGTCACTTCGGTAAAAGACCAGGGCAATACCGGACTTTGCTGGGCATATGCGGCGCTGGGTGCCTGTGAATCCAATATTATGTACCAGGGACTGGAGATCCCGGACCGCTGGCTTGACAGCAACGGGGAACTGAACTTTTCCGAGGCATCGCTGGGCTGGTATCCTTTCACCAACCATCTGCTGCCCGGTGATACCGCCAGCGGCGACTATATCGTCATGGCGCAAAAGGGTATCAGCGGCGGAAATCCCACCATTGCCGGCTATGCGCTGGCAGCAGGCATCGGCACACAGCTGGAACAGTATGCGCCCATGTCCCAGTGGAAACAGGGCTATTCCGAGTATCAGCGGTATAATTCCTATTACCGGATGAAGAGTTCCGATGTCTTGCTGCAGGTCAACAGCAGTTCCACGGCGACTATCCAGCAGTGGATCATGGAGAGCGGCGCAGTCAGTGCGGCATTTTATTCCAAGAGTACCTTCTACGACAACGGCGAGTCCATCGCCTATTATCAGAACAGCCACAGCGCCACAGATGCTGACCACGCAGTGCTGCTGGTGGGCTGGGACAACAATTATTCCCGGAAGAATTTCCGACCCGGAAACCAGCCCAAGTTTGACGGCGCATGGCTGGTGCGGAACAGCTGGGGCGATGATGATGCGGACGGCGGCTATTTCTGGCTCTCTTATGAGGAACTGTCGCTCTGCGAGGCGGCGAGATTCCTGATGACCGATGCCAGCGAACACACCACCTGCTATCAGTATGACGGCAGCGTCTCCTATGCCAACGTGAAGTTCCCGGCGGCGGCGAACGTGTTTACAGCAGACCGGGACGGTGTGCTGACTGATGTCATGTTTCCGTTTTCCTCTTCCAATCCCCAGAGCGGCTATTATACTGTGTCCGTCTATCGGCTCCGGGAGAATGCCAAGTCGCCCATAGACGGCGAAAAGCTGTGTACCCAGCGTGGCACGGTGCAGTACGGCGGCTATAAGAGTATCTCCCTGGAAAGCCAGGGCATTACGCTGAAAAAGGGTGACCGTTTTTCCGTGACGGTGGAGCTGAACCGTGCCAAAAGCGGCAGTGACCGCCTGTGGCTCTCCTTTGAGTCGGTGAGCAACGATGTGCTGGAACGCCACTGCTCCGTCCAGCCCGGACAGTCCTACATTTATGACGGGGACGGGGAGTGGATGGATATGACGGATGTCCGCACCTGGGTGAACAGCAAGGGAAACCAGCCGTATTCCAACCTGGGGAATGCCGCCATCAAGGCAATTGTGCAGTCTCCGGATGCAGAGGTAAACCGGAGTCAGCTGGATGCGGCGCTGGCATATGGTGCGCCGGATGCCGGAGCGAACGCACTGTACCGGAGCGCTTATGCGGCGGCGTCCGCTCTGGACGAGACTGCTACCCAGGCAGAGGTGGACAATGCGGCGCAGAATCTGCTTGCCGGTCTGGAGCAGGCAGGAAAGCTCCGGTATCCCCAGAACATCTACACGAAAGAAACCGCAGAACCGTCGTTCCTGCTGGGCGATGCAGACGGAAACGGCAGGCTGGATGCGTCCGATGTGTACCAGTCCATGCTGGCACAGGCGCTGAACGCCGTGGGAGAATCCAGCGGTCTCACCATGTCCCAGGCTGCCGCAGCAGATTGTGACGGAAATGGCGTTATCAATTCCACAGATACTTTCTATCTGATGCTGTACTGCGCTTACCGTGGTGTGGGGAAACCCATGACCTGGGAAGAGATCTTAAAGATATAGGACGGCATTGTAAAAATACAGAACCAAAAACAGGACAGCATTCCCAGAAAAAAGGGACGCTGTCCTGTTTTGATTTGTGCATTGCTGTAGGTTCAGAACTCGTTTTCACAGGAAAGACGGTCGAATCTGTCCGGAAAGACGAGTCTCTGCGGTCAAATGGTTATCTGCCGCAGCCGCATCCACAGTCGTCATCGTCGTCGCCCTGCTGGTTCCGGCAGTTCTGTGCAGACTGGTTCTGCTTCTGCTGTGCCTGCTGGTTCTGGCGATTCTGGCTCTGCTGCTGCTGACGGTTCTGGCTCTGATTCTGGTTCTGCTTGGACATTTCTGTCTCCGTTTCTCCGCACACGGGCTTTCTCCTGCGATTTTTCCGTGTGCGGAGAAAGAAATCACAGGGCAGCGGCAGATTTTTGCCGCTGAGGATAGATTGCCCGGAAAAGGGGAAAATATGCGCAGATACGGAGAGACTGCCTGCGGATGCTTTTCAAAAAATAAAGTTTACCAGCCGCACCGTCCAGGAAACAGCGCCGCACAGCAAGATGCCCGCCAGTGTGGGAATGCACCACGCCGCCAGCGTCCACTTCCAGCTGCCGGTCTCTTTGCGGATGGTGAGACAGGTGGTGGAGCAGGGAAAATGGAACAGCAGAAACAGCAGCATACAGAGCGCCGTCACCGGTGTCCAGCCGTTTGCCGTTAAAATCTCGTGGATGCGGCTGAGGTCGCTGGTCTCCGTCAGTGTCGTTCCGGCGGTGTAACCCATGAGAATGATGGGCAGAACGATCTCATTTGCCGGAAATCCCAGGAGAAATCCCAGCAGGATCACGCCGTCCAGCCCGATGCACTGTCCCGGCAGTTCCAGGAATGCGGCGCAGTGGTCGAACAGGCTTTCCCCGGCGATGGTGCAGTTGGTAAAGCCCCACAAAAGCGCTCCTGCCGGCGCAGCCACCAGACAGGCACGCCCCAGCACAAAGACGGTTCGGTCTAACAGCGACCGGAGCAGGACCTTCCCGATCTGAGGTCTGCGGTACGGCGGCAGTTCCAGGGTAAAGGAAGAGGGAATGCCTTTCAGAATGGTGTGGGAGAGCAGCCGGGAAACGCCAAATGTGCAAAAGATGCCCAGCAGGATCAGCCCCAGCAGCAGCGCAGCCGAGCTGACGGTGCGGCAGAGTCCGCTGCCGGCGGCGAAGAACAGGGAGATGCAGGTAATCATGGTGGGAAATCTGCCGTTGCAGGGGACGAAATTGTTGGTGAGGATGGCGATGAGCCGTTCCCGTGGAGAATCAATGATGCGGCATCCGGTCACGCCGGCGGCGTTGCAGCCGAATCCCATGCACATGGTGAGACTCTGCTTGCCGCAGGCACAGGCACGCTGAAAGGAACGGTCCAGGTGAAACGCCACACGGGGCAGATACCCGAAGTCCTCCAGCAGTGTGAACAGGGGAAAGAAGATCGCCATGGGCGGCAGCATCACGGCAATGACCCAGGTCAGCACGGTGTATATGCCGTCCAGAAGAAAGCTTTCCAGCCAGCCCGGCGCAGACAGCAGTTCCAGCAGCCGGGAAAGCACCAGCTTTAGCTGTGCAAACCCGGCAGTGAGCCAGGCGGACGGATAGTTTGCGCCTACGATGGTCAGCCACAGCACCAGTCCCAGCAGCAACAGCATGACCGGAATGCCCCATTTCCCGGCAAGGATCCTGTCAATTTTCCGGTCGGCGGCATCGGCGTGTTCCGGCTGTTGGACGACCCGGGCGGCGATCTCTTCGCTGTGGGTGACAACGGCGGCGATCATGGCATCGGCGCACTGTTCTGGGGAGACCAGGCACTGTGCCTGCCGCAGCGCGTCGGCGATCTCGCCGGCCTCCAGAGAAATGCCCAGGTGTGCAGCGATTTTTTCGTGCAGTTCCGGTTCGGGTTCTAACAGACGCTTTGCCGTCCACAGCGGCGGCAGCCCGTTTCCGTTTTCCGGCAGGGCAGCCTGCACCAGTTGCAGCGGTTCTTCCAGCTGTTCCGGAATGGGAACCGGACAGGGTGACGGCGCATCCTCATGCAGCAGAGCGTGGAGCCGTTCCTGCAGCTGTGCCAGCCCCTTGCCGCTCCGGGCGGCGACGCCAACCACCGGAATGCCCAGGCACTGTTCCAGCCGGGGCAGGTCGATGGTGATATGCCGCTTTTCCGCCTCGTCCAGGAGGTTGACACAGAGCAGGGCTTTGGGACAGGTCTCCAGCACTTGCATGACCAGCAGCAGTCCACGTTCCAGACAGGTGGCATCACAGACCACTACCGCCGCATCCGGTTTGGCAAAACAGAGAAAGTCCCGTGCCACAGCCTCTTCGGCACTCCTGGCACGGAGAGAATAGGTGCCGGGCAGATCGGCAAGCAAAATGGTCTCGCCGCAGCAGACAGTTGTGCCGACGGCGCTGGCTACGGTTTTTCCTGCCCAGTTCCCGGTGTGCTGGTGCAGCCCGGTGAGGGCGTTGAACACGGTGGACTTTCCCACATTGGGCATTCCGGCAAGGGCAACAACAGGTTGTTCCCGCTGGGACAGCTCCGGCGGCAGTTCGGCAGATGATGTGCGCATAGCAAGATTCGTCCTTTCGATAGCATGGTTTTTTGCAATTCTATGCGGAAAGGAAAGAAAAAAGACCGCCTGTGAAAAGGCGTTCTTTTTCAAGTGTGTTCGCATGGTTTGCGAAGTATTCAAAGCATATCTTGCATACTTAGCATACAAAAAGAAATAACCGCCCCTGCTTGCAACTGCGGGCGGTTATTTTAACCACATTGTGGGAGCAGACCGTCTGCTGGTATGCTCTCTTCACTTTTATTATATGCGATTTTTTCCGGTTTGTCAAGTGATTTTTTCCAAAACAACCGCAGCTGTCCTACTTTGTCTCCTCTACCAGATTGCTGATCCAGACGCCTTTTTGAATGAGGATATAGCCGATGACTACTTTCAGAATATCCGCCGCCTGGACAATGGCATAGATGCCCAGGATCGGCAGGCTGGTAAAGTGGCACAGGATCAGCGCCGTGGGCAGCGGCACGCACCAGGTAAAGACGCTGTCAAATAAAAAGGTAATCATGGTCTTTCCGCCGGAGCGCAGGGTGAAGTACAGGGCGTTCAAAAATCCCTGAACAGGGAAGAAAGCTGCGGTAATGGTAATGAACCATCTGCCGTAGTTCCGGACTTCCTGGGTGGTGTCATAGGCTTTGGGGAACACGCCGGAAACGGAGATCAGGATCGCCGCCAGCAGCAGACAGACGCCGCCGGTGAACCACATCAGACTGAACGAATCCTTTTTGGCACGCTCGTATTCCGATGCGCCCAGCGTCTGCCCGATGAGAATGCCCACCGCAGAACCCAGCGCCACAAATACCACATTGAGCAGATTGCAGATGGCGTTGGAAATGTTCAGTCCTGCCACCACTTCCAGCCCACGGGTGGAATAGCACTGCGTCAGCGCCGCCAACCCGGCAGACCAGAGCAGTTCGTTGCAGAAAATGGGCATACCCTTCCGGATGACCTTTTTCGCCAGAGTACCGGGGACAAGCAGCGTGCGGTAAATGCCCTTTAGGAAAGTGTGTTTGTTCCGGCACAGATGCGCCCAGATCACTACAATGCTCATTTCTGCCACACGTGCCAGCACAGTGGCAATGGCTGCGCCACGGACACCCAGTTTCGGCATTCCGCAGTTGCCATAGATCAGCAGATAGTTGAGGACAACGTCTACCACAACAGATGCCACGCCGCCTACCATAGGCTTGACGCTGCTGCCGGTCTCCCGGAGACTGGTGGCATAGACCTGGGTCACCACAAAGAACGGCAGTCCGATCAGCATAATGTGCAGATACTGCTTGGCATAGGTCATGGTGAGCGCTGCATCGACCGTGGCGCTTTCTCCGTGGAGATACAGCCCGATCAGCGTCTCGTCTCCCAGCAGGAATACCAGCAGTCCGCCGATGAGACAGGCGGCGCTGAGCCACAGCTTGATGCGGAATGTACTTTGAAAGCCGTACAGATTGCGCTGTCCGTAATATTGTGCGCCGTAGATGCCCGGTCCGGCGAGTGCGCCGAAAATGGCGAGGTTGAACACGAAGATCAGCTGTCCGGCAATGGAAACGGCGGTCATTGCCTCGGTTCCCTGGCTGCCCACCATAATGTTGTCCACCAGGCTCACCATATTGGTGATGCCGTTCTGGATCATCATGGGGACAGCCAGCATCAGCGCCCGTTTGTAGATCGGATTGTTTTTTCTCATGTTGTTTGTCCCTCCTGTGATGTAAAAAATAGTGGTGCAGGTGATAAAGTGTTTTGGGGAATATTTGCTATCATTATAACAAAAGCAATCGTGCATTTCTAATACAATTTCTGCTTGTTCTGATACAATTTCTATCTTGCGGTTATATCCGTGTTGTCACGCCGCTGCCGTCGCCTACAATGCGTTGCGGCAGCACGTTCAGAAAAGGCTTGCCGCCGCTTCTGCCCTCCAGCAGGAACAGCCACGGCTGTGCGTCCGGCGCTTTCGCCACAAACTGCAGCCGCTTTGGTTCGATGCCGTTTTGCCGCATGGCATCCATGCAGTCTGCCAGCCGTTCCGGGCGGTTGCAGATGCAGAGTCTGCCGCCGAACCGCAGCAGCCGTTTTGCCGAGCGGCAGATATCATAGATGTTGCACAGCACCTCGTGCCGTGCAATTTTTTGTGCCGTCAGCTGGCTTTCGATGCCTGCCTGGTATGCCTTGTAAGGCGGATTGCAGGTGACCAGATCCAGCTGTCCCAGGGGTGCGCCGTCCCAGAGTTCTTTCAGATCGGTGCAGACCGGGTGCAGGACTGAACCGATGCCCATGCTTTCGGCGATGCCCTGGCACATCTGTGCGATCGCCTCCGGCTGAATGTCTACGGCGTAGATCTCCCGGGGCGGGGCGGTGCGCTGCATCAGCATTGGGATAATGCCGCAGCCTGTCCCCAGGTCGCAGACACGGTCCTTCTGCCGGTATTCGGAAAATTTAGTCAGCAGCACTGCATCCGTGCCGAACCGGTGGAGCTGGCTGGTGCAGACGATCAGGTCGTCTGCAATGGTTTCATAAGAGAGGACGGGCATATGCGGCATGGGAATACCTCCTGTTCGAGTGATGTCGTTGCGTGTGATTCCGGGATAGTGTGACTGCGGGTCGATGTGGGCATATATTATTGCGCATCAATCTCCGGCATTATCGTTACCGTTTCCGTCTCCCCGGACTGCATCTTATCCGGGTCACGGATGACTACCGCCTGCTGGTACACCAGGTTGTACCGGTCTTCGAATTTGTCCAGGTCGTAGTCCACTTTTCCCTCCAGCGGATCGCAGACCGTGACGGTGTTGGCGTTCAGATCATAGCCGCACAGCAGCACGCAGTGTTCATTGATGAGAAAAACGGCATCATCGCCGTTGGGCGTGGTCCAGTAATAGCGCTCTTCCACATGGCTGGTGAGGTTGATGGTCACCCAGGTGATGACCGGCGTGCCGTTTGCCACCTCCCAGAGCAGCGTCTTGAGGGAACATCCGGTGAGATTCTGCACCACCTCGTTTCCGCCCTGGGCGGCGATGTAGTTCTGCGCCGTCTCCACGATGACCGGGGCGTAGCATCCCCAGGCGTTGCTGTTGTGCGGTGAGCCGACAAATGCCTCGCCGAATGTGGTGAGGTACGGGTCGGACTGGATCAGATACTTGTCTGCCATAGTCACCTTGTCCACCGGATAGCCGGCGTAGTTCAGCGCTGCCGTCAGCGCCGTGACTTCACAGCCTGTGGGCAGCTCCGGATTTTGCAGCACCGGCTGGGCATCCAGCTGAACCTGGTCAGCAGGCAGAGATGCTGGTTCGGTGGGCAGTGTCAGTTCTGTTTTCATGGGGATTGTCCCCTGATACAGGACGCTGGGCGGTGCTGTGGTCTCGCCCGGCGTTGTGGTCTCCAGCGTAATGCTGGTCTTTTGCGTAATGCGTTTGGTCTGGCTGCTGTCGGAACGGAAAAAAATCAGATAAACCGCTGCCGCCGCCAGTGCCAGGATCAGCAGCAGTGCCATGCGCCGCCGCCGTCCCAGCCGCTTTTTTGATACTTTCTCCATCTAAAATACTTCTTCCCAAAGCGGACGCCGATTCCGAAACAGGTGCGCCGCTGTTATGATTGTGATTCCGGTGCGGCGTGGTGTGTGCCACCGGAAATGGTGATCTTTCGCCGGAAATCGGATTCTCCCTGTCCGATCACCGGCCGTGCCAGCTGGTAGATGTCAGTTGCCTGGGATTCCAGAGCCGCACAGCGTCCTGCCGTGGGGCTGGTGTGTGCCAGTTCTGCCAGCGAATGGGAAAACGGCAGCAGCCGCTTTTCCTTGGAATCTTTCAGAATCTCTCGTCCCGTGTCGTTGAATGCCAGAATCCTGCCGTATGCCGGATAGTTCTGGATGTCAGCCGTGCGGATATCCAGCAGGATGTGCAGCAGGATGCGCCGCAGCCGTGCCATAGGATAGCGCTTGGTGCGGATGGTCTGGAGCAGTTCTTCCAGGGATGCAGAGCGTTTTGCCTTGTACAGCCGGTGTTCCAGACCCTGCCCGATCTCGGCGATATCGTGGAGTTCATCCGGGTCAGTGGTGCGCAGCTTGTACAGAATGAGCCGTTCCAGATACGACATGGAGGCGACGTGTCCTGCCTGCTGTGCCTCCCGGAGTGCGTGCCAGGCGTAAGACGGCATCATGCGCCGGCAGTCGCCGCCGTCTGCGAAAAACTGCCGGATATAGGTGGCGCTTGCCGTGCCGTCCGGTCCGGGCTGGCTGCTGTTGTGACCTGCGCCCCGGCGCTGGATGGTCATGGGACGCAGGGGACTGTCCATTTCATGGATGGCGTTGAGATAGGCGATGGCGAGGGTGTTGTTGGGGTGCCGCAGCACAGCGGCGGTTTCTGCGCCGTAGAGCTGCCCCACCATCTGGGAAAGCACCTCCGGATAAGAATAGCCCGACCGGAGAAAATCGTCCATCACGTCAGCATAGTCCGTTTTGCAGACCCGGCACGCCTCTGCCGCCTGGGAGAGCAGCCGGATATCGCCGCATTCGCTGCCGAACGAGATCTCCTGCACATTGCCCAGCGCTGTCAGCAGTGCCACACCGCCCATGGCGAAATTCTCCGCCGGCGCCAGGGCATACGGCACAGGCAGTTCCAGCACCAGGTCTACGCCGCCTTCGATGGCGAGTCTGGCACGGGTGAACTTGTCCAGCAGGGCTGCGTCTCCACGCTGGACGAAATTGCCGCTCATCACGGCAACGATTCCCTCTGCGCCAGCCCGGCGCACCTGTTCCAGATGATACAGGTGTCCGTTGTGCAGGGGATTGTATTCGCAGATAATACCACTGATTTTCATGTATGATCCTCCAAAAAAGCTGTAGAATTTCAATAAAATGCCCCACAAACCGGGGAATTTTCCGAAACCTCTTGCAATTTTTCCAAAAAAGCTTATAATAATATATGGGGACACCGCCGGTGTCCGAAAAAACGATATCAGCGGCAGCCTTCTGCTCCGGGGACATATCGGAAAAGCACATTCCCGAGGGGATGGTTTTTCAGATGTGTTCCGGCAGACGCCGCAGAAACGAAAAAGGAGAAATTTCCCATGATTATTCTTGTTGTCAATGCAGGAAGCTCTTCTCTGAAGTATCAGCTCATCAATATGGAAGATGAGTCTGTGATCGCAAAGGGCAACTGCGACCGTATCGGTATCGACGGCCATCTGAGCCACAAGACCGCTTCTGGTGTCAAGGTGGAAAAGGACTGTGACTTCCCGACCCATGCCGAGGCATTTTCCTGCCTGGTTGAGGCACTGACCACCGGCAAAGGCGCTGTAATTTCCAGCATGGATGAGATCTCTGCAGTTGGCCACCGTGTGGTACAGGGTGCAGAAGTATTCACCAAGACCACACTGGTCACCGATGAGATCATCGAAAAGATCGACGAACTCCGTGAGCTGGCTCCGGTACATAACCACGGTCACGCACTGGCACTGTGGGCTTGCCGCAAGATCCTGCCGAACGTGCCGCAGGTCGTTGTATTCGACACCGCATTCCACCAGACCATTCCGCAGAAGGCATTCATGTACGGTTTCCCGTATGAGGACTATGAGCAGTTCCATGTCCGCAAGTACGGCTTCCACGGCACATCCCACCGTTTTGTTACTGCAAAGCTGGCTGAGGTCATGGGCAGAGATCTGAAGGATCTGAAGGTCGTTTCCTGCCACCTGGGCAACGGTTCTTCCATCACTGCCGTACAGGACGGCAAGTCGGTAGATACCACCATGGGCTTTACACCGCTGGACGGCGTTCTGATGGGAACACGCTGCGGCGCCGTTGACCCGTCCGCCGTTACTTATGTAGCCGGCAAGCACGGTTTCGGCGTTTCCGAGATGGACACCTACATGAACAAGAAGTCCGGTATGCTGGGTATTTCCGGCGAGTCCTCTGACTTCCGTGACATCACCGCAGCAGCTGAGGCTGGCGACAAGCGTGCCACCCTGGCAAAGGATATGCTGGTATACGATATCAAGAAGGATATCGGTGCCTATGCCGCAGCCATGAACGGTCTGGACGCTGTGATCTTCACCGGCGGCATCGGCGAAAATGCACCGAACTGCCGTGAGGAAGTCTGCGAGAACATGGAATATCTGGGCATCAAGATCGACAAGGCTGCCAACGATTTCAAGGGCGAGCTGAAGAAAATCTCCACACCGGATTCCAAGGTAGAGGTCTGGGTCATCCCGACAAACGAAGAACTGCTGATCGCTCGTGACACCCTGGCAATGATCCAGAAGTAAGCGAAGAACAGCATCATAGAAAATACCGCAAAGCGAAGTCTGCACTCGGACTTCGCTTTTGTTGTACCCGAAAGGAGAAAATCATGTCCACACTTTCCACACAGGAAAAATCCCTGCTGCGCCAGGCGCTGGCTGCCCGGGAAAATGCCTATGCGCCCTATTCCCGCTTCCAGGTCGGGGCAGTGCTGACTGTCGCCGACGGCAGCACATTCTGCGGCTGCAACATCGAAAATGCGTCCTATTCCATGACCATCTGCGCCGAGCGCAGCTCCGTTTGCGCAGCAGTTTCCGCCGGCGTGAGACAGTTCCGCAGCATCGCCATTGTAGGCGGCACTGATGCGGAGACTGCCGAAAACACGCCCTGTCCGCCCTGCGGCGCCTGCTTACAAGTGCTGGCGGAGTTCTGCCCGCCGGATTTCCCGGTGATCCTGGCAGACGGCGTCCATCGGCTCAGCGACTTTCTGCCCCGTCAGTTCCGGCTGTAAGAGCCTGGGCAATACCGCACACAGGCAGTCCTTACTTGGACTTCTTTTTGTCTGCCGGGCGATAGGAAGAACCGTCCGGGCGAATGACAACGGTGTTGTTCAGCTGCCCTTTGAGGTTGCCGACCACCGACTGCCGGTATTCTGTGCGCAGAGCGTTTTGTTCTTCCTTTTCCGCCGGGGTCAGACCCTCCGGCGTGCGTGCCTTCTTTGCCAATGCGTTGATGCGTGCGATTTTTTTCTCGTCCATATCCGTTACCTCCTGACAAGACTGCATATTCATTCAATAGTATACCATAGAACGGCAAAAAGTGCAAGCTTTTTGCGGCAAAAAGCGATTTTTTCCGGGTGGGATGCGTATGGTGTGCCGTGAGATGCGCCCCACGGAAATTAATTTTCGAAAATAGGCTGATTAAAATTGCGCAAAATTATGAGGCTTGACAAGGAAGGCTCCCCTGAAAGGGGAGCTGGCAGTGCGTAGCACTGACTGAGGGGTTTCCACTCATGCCGAAAACGTCATAAAAAGATTTTACGAAAAAACCTCTCCACCGCCTAACGGCGGTCCCCCTCCCCTTTCAGGGGAGGCTATCATGAAAATTGATTTCCGTGAGATGCGCCTGCACAGCGGTTGACTTTTCTATTTTGCCGTGGTATAATTCAAAGGCAACACCGCACAAAGCCCGCCTGACGGCTTTGCACGCAATCTGCTTGCTGATTTTTCGTCATATTGCCCAGAAATTCCTTGCCATACGACAGTATGCCTGCGAAATTTCTATGCAATCTGCCGAAAAATCCGGCTTCGCATCTTACGCACAAGCTTTGTGCGGTGTTGCCCAAGCAGGATTTGTATTTACAGGAGGTGCTGCATATGCTGAAAACAGCGTTGGTGACCGGTGCATCCCGTGGCATTGGTGCGGCGGTGGCACGGGGACTGGCGGAGGACGGCTATCGTGTTGCCGGAGTCTACTGCCGCAGCCAGGAGGAAATGGCGTCGCTGGCGGCGTCCTGCGGTGTGATCCCCATTGCCGCAGATTTGGCGCAGACAGAGACGCTGCCCCGGCTGGCAGAGACAGTCCTGGAACAGCTGGGACAGGTGGACGTTCTGGTAAACAATGCCGCCTGTTCCTACATCAACCTGTTTCAGTGTATGCCGCCGGAACAGGTGCGGCGGCTCTATGCGGTAAATCTCACTGCCGTGGTGGAACTGAGCCGGCTGCTGCTGCCGTCCATGATTTCCCGGCACACCGGGTGCATTGTGAATATTTCGTCCATGTGGGGCGAGACCGGCGCATCCTGTGAGGTGGACTATTCCATCACAAAGGGCGCTGTGCTGGCGTTTACCCGTGCGCTGGCGAAGGAAGTGGGGCCGTCCGGCATCCGGGTGAATGCGGTCTCGCCGGGGACGATCGCCACGGATATGGTCGCCCATCTGCCCCAGGAGACCCTGGACGAACTGGCAGAGGAAACACCTCTGGGACGGCTGGGAAAACCGGAGGATGTGGCGGATGCGGTGCGCTTTCTGGTGTCCGACCGGGCGGCGTATATCACCGGACAGGATATCCCGGTGAACGGCGGTTTCTGGTGCGGTTGACAGGCGGCAGAGAAAGTGTCGATTTGCACCCAAATACGGGAAATTTGTCCTCTGCAACTTGCACAAAACCGTGTTTTGCCGCTGACTTTTTTCGATGGAATGTACAAATTCCGTGAAAATTAGGTGAGTTTTTGATGAGAGCGCTTGCAGAAACCGCAAATTTATGTTATAGTAATGTAATGTCGAGGCAGGGGAAACCACTGCCTTTTCGCAATTCGTTTCGAAACAAAGGTGATAATTGAGACATGAAAGAACATATGACATGGCATAACTGCTTTTCTTCCGTTCGGGCGTGGTTCTGCTCTGTGCATGAGAAACGTTCGTATAATACGCTGCGCTATCCTATGACCAACCGGCTGCTGCTGATCCTGTATCCGATCTTCATTGTGTGCATGGCGGAGCTGAACCAGGACAAATACCCCAGCAAGCTGGTATTGTTCATCACCGATCATCCCACCATCATGCTGTTTAACGTGCTGATTGCCGGGCTGATCTTTGTGGGAGCGCTGCTGCTGTTCCGCTCCGGGTGGTTCTCCATGCTGCTGGAGAGCATCCTGTACATGGCGCTGAGTATCACGGAGCTATTCAAGTATAACACCAACGGCAACCATCTGATTATGACGGACATGAAGCTGTTCCGCAGCGTAAAGAGTCTGACCTCGTTCGCCTACATCAAGATCACGCCCAGGTTGGTCTTGTACATCAGCATCTGCGCCGCCTTTATCCTGCTGGCGTTCTGGTTCAATCCACGGCTGAAAATGCGTATCAAGCTGCGCAAGCGCCTGGCGCCGGGGCTGGCTTGTCTGATCGCCTGTGTTATGGTGGTGACTGTTCCGGCAGTTTCCCAGCCGGTCTATGCGCTGTTCGGTCTGGACACCAAAGAGGCGGACAATACCTTTATCTTAAATGAAAAGTTCGACAACAACGGCTTTCTGGCGTTCTTTATGCAGACCGGTTCTGAGAATCTGTCCAACCAGCTGGAAGAGCCGGACGACTATAAACAGGACAGCGACGATACCGTCAAGCAGTATCTGTCAAAGGAAGTGCCGGATCTGGACTTCGATAACGGCGTAAAGCCCAATGTGGTAGAGATCATGTCGGAATCCTTTGCGGATTTCCGTGCATTTTCCGATAAGCTGGCAGAGCTGGGCTACACCGACCTGGACTCCTACTATTCCGGACTGGACAGAGCCGCTTCTATGGGAACAGAGGGTACACTGATCGTGCCGACCTATGCCAGCTATACCGTCCGGACAGAATTTGAGCTGCTGTTCGGTCTGCCGGTAAAGTCGCTGAATGACCCCAATATGCCGCAGCGTATGCTGCTCACCCGGCAGCAGCCCACTGTGCCGTCTTACTATAAGAGCTGGGGTTATTCCACGGCGTATGTCCATCCGTTCCAGAGCAGCTTTTACAGCCGTAAGCGGATCTATGGACAGTTCAATTTTGACACCATGATCTTCGAGGATGACTTCACCGTTCCGACCACCACCTACGGCGAGTACATCGACGACAACGTAGTTTACAACCAGATCGAATCGCTGATCGCCTCTACCAATGAGCCGCTGTATGTTCATGCAACAACCATGCAGAACCACCAGCCCTATACAGACGGGGACAGCGATGACGAATTTGTCAACTATCTGAGCCGGCTGCAGCATTCCGCAGACGGACTGGCAGACTTCTTGGAACGGCTTTCTCAGATCGACGAGCCGACCATCGTGCTGTTTGTCGGTGACCATTTCCCGTCCCTGCGTGGAGACGACGGCATCTACAGCCAGCTGAACATCACCAGTGAAAACTGCAGCACGCTGTATGAGCAGCGCTACATTTTGTGGAACAACTACGGTCTGGATACCAGCTCGCTCCCCACGGAGGCGGTTTCTGCCTTCTATGCACCGTATCTGGTCATGGATCTGATCGATGCGCCGAGAGACAGCTTTACCCAGTCCATGATGAACGAGATGGAGGTCGAGCCGGTATATTCCACTAACTATATGCCCATGCAGGAGGCGGACAAAAAGCTGGACACTCTGACATATGACCGAATCCTGGGTGACATCATTTCCCCCAGCGCACTGGATGTGCTGCCGGATCCCACAGAAGATACCACAGAAACCACAACGGACTAAGTTCCTGTAAAAGGAAGAGGAGAATTGTTATGGAACCGATCACAATTGGAAGTAAAGGCACTGCCAGCGTCAAGGTCGATGAGACCAATCTGGCTTTGACCGTGGGCAGCGGTTCGCTGCCGGTGTTTGCCACACCGATGATGGCAGCGCTCATGGAAGAGGCTGCCTGCAATGCCATTGCACCGTTTCTCAGTGAGGGCGAGACCACAGTCGGCACAAAGCTGGACATCAGCCACGATGCAGCAACGCCGGAGGGTCTGACTGTTACTGCAACCGCAGAGATCACCGGCGTCAGCGGCAGAGAGATCTCATACCACGTGACCGCAGAGGACGGCGTGGGCGTGATCGGCTCCGGCACGCACAAGCGCTTTCTGGTGGACGCAGACCGTTTCTTGAACAAGGCACAGAAACGGGGACAGTAAGTACCATTATCAAGCAATAAAACAAACACCGCCCGGAATGCGAACATCCATTCCGGGCGGTGTTTCTATCTGCATACAACAAAAAGCGGAACACAGGCAAACGCCCATGTTCCGCTTTGTTATTTGTTGTGTCATGCCTGGCTTGCTTGATTCAGCGGATCAATACATACCGCCCATGCCGCCTGCTGCCGGAGCTGCGGCTGCCGGCTCATCCTTCGGAATGTTTGCAACAGCGCTCTCTGTGGTCAGAACCATAGATGCGATGGATGCAGCATTCTGGAGTGCGCTTCTGGTAACCTTGGTCGGGTCAACGATACCGTTTGCCATCATATCGCAGTAGGTCTCGTTGTAAGCATCAAAGCCATAGCCAACCTTGCGGCTGCGGCGGATCTTATCCACGATGATGCTGCCTTCCAGACCAGCATTTGCAGCGATCTGACGCAGCGGAGCCTCCAGAGCGCGCAGAACGATCTTTGCGCCGGTCTTTTCGTCGCCGTCCAGAGACGGAACCAGCTTTTCTACTGCCGGGATTGCATTGATGAGTGCTGTGCCGCCGCCGGCAACGATGCCCTCTTCTACAGCTGCCTTGGTTGCGGACAGAGCGTCCTCAATGCGCAGCTTCTTTTCCTTCATTTCAACTTCGGTTGCAGCGCCGACCTTGATAACAGCTACGCCGCCGGACAGCTTGCCGATGCGTTCCTGCATCTTTTCCTTGTCGAAGTCAGAGGTGGATGCAGCGATCTGATTCTTGATCTCTGCGATACGCTCCTGGATCGCCTCAGAAGTGCCTGCGCCGCCGACCAGGATGGTGTTCTCCTTGTCGATAACAGCCTGGCTAACCTTGCCCAGCATCTCAACGCTTGCGTCAGCCAGTTCCATGCCCAGGTCAGAGGACAGGACAGTACCGCCGGTCAGGATTGCGATATCCTGGAGCATTTCCTTTCTTCTGTCGCCAAAGCCCGGAGCCTTGACAGCAGCGCACTTGAAAGTACCGCGCAGGTTGTTCAGAATGATGGTGGTTAGCGCCTCGCCCTCGATATCCTCGGCGATGATCAGCAGCTTTTTGCCCATTTTTACGATCTGTTCCAGCATCGGCAGGATATCCTGGATGTTGCTGATGGTCTTGTCGGTGATGAATACCAGTGCATCATCATAAACGACCTTCATCTTCTCACGGTCAGTAATCATATACGGGGACATATAGCCGCGGTCGAACTGCATACCTTCAACCACTTCGCTGTAGGTCTCAGCGGTCTTGCCCTCTTCAATGGTGATAACGCCGTCGGTAGAAACTTTTTCCATTGCCTCAGCAATCAGCTTGCCCACATTCTCATCTGCGGAAGAGATGGTGGCAACTCTTGCAATATCCTCAGTGCCGTTAACGACCTTGGAATTATCCTTGATGACCTTGACAGCGGTGTCCACTGCCTTTGCGATACCCTTGCGCAGTACCATCGGATTTGCGCCGGCTGCAATGTTCTTTGCGCCCTCGTGGATGATTGCCTGTGCCAGAACGGTAGCAGTTGTTGTACCGTCGCCGGCAGCGTCGTTTGTCTTGGTGGCAACTTCACGAACCAGCTGTGCGCCCATGTTCTCGAACGGATCTTCCAGTTCGATGTCCTTTGCGATGGTCACGCCGTCGTTGGTAACCAGCGGTGCGCCGAATTCACGGTCCAGAACAACGTTTCTGCCCTTCGGTCCCAGTGTGATCTTTACGGTGTCTGCCAGCTTGTCGATGCCTGCGATCAGACCGTCTCTTGCGTCTGCATTATACTTAATATCTTTCGCCATGATTCAAAACTCCTTTTCGAAAATGTACTTTTGATTGGATTCGGTTTTATTCGGTAATGCCGAGGATCTCGCTCTCATATACCAGTGTCAGCTCTTCGCCGTCCAGCTTGATGGTCTGACCAGCGCTGTGGCTGATGAGAACGGTGTCGCCCACCTTGACTTCCATCGGGATACGAGCGCCCTTGGGAGAAAACTTGCCTTCGCCGCAGGCAACGACCTTGCCCTTTGCGGGAACGCCTGCCGGATTCTTGGTTGCCAGTACCAGACCGCCTGCGGTCTTTTCTTCCTGTTCTTTTTCTACTTTAATCAGTACTCTGTCTGCCAACGGTTTCATTGTCATGATCCATTCCTCCTGTAACTTCACGTTATCACTTGTTTTCGAAATGTGTTAGCACTCAATATCTCTGAGTGCTAATATCTATTTTACCAAGTTTTCAGAAAAAATCAAGGGCTTTTGTGCGATTTTCTGCAAATTCAGATAATTCCACAAAAATGAAACTGCAAAAGATACGGAATATAGGCATATCCACAAAATAGATGATAGCAAATCTTGAAAAATCCCTCGAAAATCTGTTTCGGCGAAAAAATCAACTAACAAATACACGCTGTGAAATTATAATCTTCACATTTTACGTTTTAGAAATAATTTAGAAATATAATATACACCTATCAATCACAGTGCTATAGTATAATGATACTTGCAAGGATAAATGACGGCGTTCGACAGCAAAAGCTGCGGCGCTGTCCGGGAATCGGTTCTGTGTTTGTTCATAGATATCTTATTTTAATAGGAGATATGTCCGGATGCAGACCGACTCCGGGAAGAAATCAGAAAACCCTGATGGCAGTCACCGGAGCGGTGCTGCCCGATTATTGAGGAAGGCGTGAAAAGTTATGGCATTGGAAAAAGTTCTTGTTGTTGACGATGACCCGAATATTTGTGACGTACTGCGGATGTACCTGGAAAACGAAGGCTACAGCGTAATTCTGTCTTATGACGGCGAAGAGGCTCTGGTGAAGTTCAACGCACTGAAGCCGGACATCATCCTGCTGGATGTTATGCTGCCCACACTGGACGGCTGGCAGGTTTGCCGTGAGGTTCGTAAGAAGTCCAGCGTGCCGATCATCATGATCACCGCAAAGGGCGATACTTTTGATAAGGTGCTGGGTTTGGAACTGGGCGCAGACGACTATATTGTAAAGCCGTTCGACACCAAGGAAGTCATCGCACGTATCAAGGCAATCGCAAGACGTGTGGGCAATTCTCCGGAAGAGTCCGAGGTCAAGGAAGTACGCTATGACAAGCTGTCTGTCAACATGACTCGTTATGAGCTGCGTGTAGACGGCAAGGTTGTAGACACACCGCCGAAAGAACTGGAACTGCTGTTCTATCTGGCATCCAACCCGAACCGTGTTTACACCCGTGACCAGCTGCTGGATGAGGTATGGGGCTTTGAGTACTACGGTGACTCCCGTACCATTGACGTACACATCAAGCGTCTGCGTGAAAAGCTGGAAGGCGTTTCGGACAAGTGGTCTCTGAAGACTGTCTGGGGCGTAGGCTATAAGTTCGAGTCTGAAGAAGACGAATAAATCCCGTGGAAAAACCAGAACAAAGCCGGAAAGGCAAGCATTGCTGGCGGCGCATCTGGCGGAAGTTCTTCATCTGGATGCTGCTGGTCACATTTCTGCTGATCGTGACAGTGCTGTCGCTTTCGGGCTATGCGATCTCAAAATATAAGCAGGATTACTATGGCAGCTGCCTCCGTTCCTGCGATATTATGGCGGAAGAGTTCACGGAATACAGCAGACAGAATCCGAGAGAGGATCTGCTCCGGGACTATATCCCGAAAAATATGGATAAGATCGCCCAGCAGACAGATGCTTTTCTCTATCTGTTCAATCAGGACGGAGACTGCATCTATGCCAGCGAAAACAGCGGCATTTCTGCGGATGAACTGAAACTCAGCACAGAAATGCGCAGCGGTTTGCAAAAAGACGGCGAGTATATGACCGACAGCAATGTCGGAAAGATCGACCACAGCGCAGCAGAACCCATGCTCACCCGTGGCAGAACGTTTTATCTGGTGCGGAACGGTGAGGAAGTTCCTTATTATATGTTTGCCTCGTCCTACACACGGCAGCTCAATGTGTATGTCACACACATGATGCTGCTGGTGGTCATCCTGTTTTTCGTGATGATGCTGCTGTCCGGGCTTCTGACCTTTTACGGCAGCTGGAACAGCAACCGCCGGCTGGAACAGCTGGAGACAGCAATGCGGCGTTATGTGCAGGGGGACTACAGCCAGTCCATTGACACGGATTCCTTCGTGGGGACGGAACTGGAACAGGTGGCATTTCTGGCAGAACAGATCGGCAGCCAGTCCGGCAGAGCCGAAGAGTCCAGCCGCCAGTTTGTGTCCAACGTGTCCCATGAGCTGCGGACGCCGATGACCATTATCAGCGGTTTTGTAGAGGGCATCCTGGACGGCACTGTGCCGAAACCCAAGCGGATGGAGTATCTCTCCATTGTTTCGCAGGAGGTACAGCGGCTGAAAATGCTGGTTACTTCCATGCTGAATCTGACCAAGTTCGATGCCGGCACGATTCAGATGAACTATCGTATGTTTACGCTGAACGATACCGCATTCCGGACGATACTCATGTTTGAAAACCGTCTGGAAAAGCGAAATATTGCGGTGGAAGGACTGGACAGTCCGCCGGTGCGTGTCTGTGCAGACCCGGATCTGATCGGTCAGGTGGTTTATAACCTGGTGGAAAACGCCGTGAAGTTCGTCAATAACGGCGGCACGATCACGTTTACCTTTGCCGACGAAGAAAATGACTGGGTATTTGCCGTCCGCAATACCGGAAAGGGCATTTCGAAGGAAGAACTGCCGAAGATCTTCGAGCGGTTCTATAAGTCGGATGCCTCCCGCAGCCAGGATAAGACCGGATTGGGTCTGGGACTGGATATTACGAAAAAGATCATTCACCTGCACCACGCCCAGATCAGCGTGCGCAGTGAGGAAAATGCCTATACGGAGTTCGAAGTGCGCCTGCCGCACATGGAACCGCCGGAACAGGAAAACGAATAAGAGAACGGACAGTGTCAAAGTGAAAAAATGCAGGCACTGTCCGTTTTTTTGAAAGGAGAATCTTTCATGCAGGAGCAGCAGTCTCAGGCATTCCCCAATGCCAATGCAGACACTTTCCCAACACCAGAGCAGAATCCGTCGCAGGGAAAGCCGGTGAACCCGGTCTCAACGGAACAGAACGTGTGTCCGGCACAGCCTGGAAATCCCGTGCCGCCGGTGCAGAATGTGCGCCCGGTACAGCCCGGGAATCCCGTGCCGCCGGTGCAGAACGTGCGCCCGGTACAGCCCGGAAATCCCGTGCCGCCGGTGCAGAATGTGCGTCCGGTACAGCCCGGAAATTCTGTGCCGCCGGTGCAGAACGTTCGCCCGGTACAGCCCGGAAATTCTGTGCCGCCTGTGAATCCTGTGCCGCCGATACACCAGGTACCCCCAATGAACCAGGTTCCGCCGATGCACAACCCCATCCCCAACTGGTATCAGAACCAGCCGCCGAAAATGGGCAGCTGGCAGGCACCGCCGCAGGTGCCGCCTGTGCCGCAGAAACCGCCCATGTCTCCGGAGAAAAAGGACAGACGCACGGCGTTCTGGCTGAAAATCGTGGCAGGACTGCTGGTAGTGCTATTGCTCTACTGCATCGGCAGCGACGTGGTGAAATACTGCCACGGCGAGACTGTCCCGGCTGCGGCATCCTCCGACACAGTCAACGAGGATACCCAAAAGGTCATCATCCAGCAGCAGGATAAACCGGAGCTGGACAAAAACGCCGAGAATACAGACGAAAACGGCGCATATACCGTGGAAGGCGTGGCGGCGGCAGTGCGTCCGTCCATTGTGGAGATCGAGACCTACGGCGATGCCAAGGGCGAACTGCTCAGCGGCACAGGCTCCGGGATCATTTCCAGCAAGGACGGCTATATCATCACCAATGCACACGTGCTGACGGACGGCAAGTCTTTCAAGGTCATCATGTCCGACGAATCGGAATATGCGGCAAAGGTGATCGGCAAGGACAACAAGACCGACCTGGCTGTCATCAAGATCGACGGCAGTGACTTCCCGGCTGCCACCATGGGCAATTCCGATGAGGTAGTGCTGGGTGAGGCAGTCGTTGCCATCGGCAATCCGGCAGGGCTTTCCGGCTCTGTGACAAACGGCATCGTCTCCGGACTGAACCGTCAGATTCGCTCCGATGCCACCGGGTTCGACATGAACTGCATCCAGACCAATGCCGCCATCAGCCCCGGAAACTCCGGCGGTGCGCTGGTCAATATGTACGGGCAGGTCATTGGCATCACTTCTTCGAAATATGTCAGCTCCAGCTATGAGGGGCTGGGCTTTGCCATTACCATCAACGAGGTGCTGCCCATTGTGCAGGATCTCATCGACAACGGTTATGTCACCGACCGGGTGCGTGTGGGCATTACCTTTATCTCGCTGCTCCCGGAAGAGGTGCAGCAGAACTTTGCAGATGAGATCGGCATGAAAACCATTCCCGACGACCTGTCGGGCGTGTGGATCACGGAGATTGCAGAGGACTGTGACATTGCCAACACTGAGCTGCAGGTGAACGATGTGATCGTTTCCGTCCAGGGCGAGGCGGTGGATGATTACGATTCGCTGAACGCTGCGATTGCCGGACTGAAAGGCGGCGATACCATGGAGGCACGCTGCCGCCGGTATCAGCCCAACGGTACATTTGAAGAATTCACCATCCAGTGCAAGCTGATGGAGGATACTTCCGGAAACTATTAAACAGCTGCAAAGCAAACAGCCGCCGGCAGGGGGAAAAAACCTGCCGGCGGCTGTTTTGCAATATTTCAGAGTTGTTATATTATTCCGCAGAATTCTTTTCGTTTACTTCGTCAATGAAGTTCTGGGTCTGGTCGTAGATGGCGTTTACCGACTCGTTCCACGGCACGCCTCTGGATGTGGCACGAATGCCGTTGACGCTGCTGTCCAGAATATCCGTGACATCAGAAGAAATGCCGTTGTAATAGTCAAATACCGGGTTTTCCAGCGCCATTTCATTCATCTTGTTTTTCATTTCGATCATTTCATCTGTCCACTCATAGTCCTTGACGAACTGTTCATCGCTGATCTCCTGTGCGCCGTCGCTGATCTTGCTGAACCGGAAGCAGTCCAGGAACTTGCCCACGCCCTCCGGATTGTGACCGCCTTTGACAAAGCAGTATGCGTTGACGCTGGTGGGAATATAGTACTCGTCCGCCTTGTCATACTTGGGGACAGGAACAAAGAATACATCTTCGCCGAATGTCTTGGACCACTGGGATTTTTCATTGCCCAGCGCCCACAGACCGCAGGGATAGAACAGCAGCTTGCCCTCGCCGATGTAATAGTCACGGGAAGTCCAGCCATAGTCGCCTACGCCCAGCGCAATGTAATCGGACTGCCACAGCCCGTACATCCAGTTCTGATAGTCCTCGATCGCCTCGTTCCGCAGGTTGTTCACCAGCTTGCCGTTTTCCAGACCGATGTACGGAACACCGGTGGATGCAGACAGACCGGACTCGAAGTACCAGCTGTCGATGCCGTAATGCTCATCGGAGGTGTCCACAAATTCAGACAGCATATCCTCGAAAGCGTCCCAGTCCCATTTGCCCTTTTCGAACAGCTCTGCCGGGTCATCCAGACCGTTTTCGTCCATGGTCTTGCGGTTGTAGATAATGGCACAGTTGTCGCCGGTCACTTCTACGATCGCCATATAGTGACCGCCGTTCCACATCATAGCGTCGTTGGCATCCTTTACGTCTGCCCACAGCTCTGAATCCAGGTCGATGTAATTGTCATAGGGGACGAACATTCCACGGACAGCGCCCTTCGGGAAAGCGTCCCAGTTGCCGCCGTAGAAAAAGTCTACGCCCTCGTCGCTGTTGATGGCGTTCGCCAGGTTGTCATATCTTGAACCATAGGTGGTCTGATACCATTCGATCTGTCCGCCGTACCGTTCCTGGAACACAGCCAGTTCGATAGGCGTGGTCTTTCCGGTATCGTCCGAGTTGATATCCCAGTCGGACATCCACTTGATGGTTTTGTTTTCCAGTTCTCCGGTCAGACGCTCGTCTGACTTTGCCAGTTCTGCCAGCTGTTCTCTGGTGTTGGCGGACATATCCTTTTTCGGGGTGGTGTCCTTGGTGTCAGAACCGCAGGCAGCCAGCGGTACGGTCAGCACCATTGCCAGCAGACAGTGCAGGGCAATTCTTGCGCTCTTCTTCATAAACATTCTCCTGTCTGATTCGAAGTAATATACTTTATTATACCATGAAACACTGCTCCGGCGCAATCCGCAATTTGTACGAGATTTCACATGGATTTCCGGTAAAAACGCTGAGAGATCATGCGAAACCGTCGATTTTTGGCAATGCAAAGAGGATAAAAATATTCCAAAAAGAATAAAATTGCTGTTGTATTTGTACAAAAAATATGATATAATATTTTTGATTGGAAATCAGACCTTGTTTCCCACGGGCAAAAATGTGTTTGCTCAGATGGGAAACACATTGGAAAAATAGTTCGAGAGGAGAACAAATGCAGCAAAGACAAAAGAAGAAACAGGCGATGCGCCGGTTTGCGGCATCTCTGACCGCAGCAGTGCTGGCGGCGGCATCTCTGCCGGTGTGCGCCGTATCATCCGAGCCGTACAACACCTGGACGGGATACGTGCTGCGTGATCCTGCCGGGCGCTACCTCAGTGTTTCCGGCGGCACAGAGGGCGAGGGCGTACAGGTCGGCTTTTACGAGGCGGACGGCGTAGCACCCTATAACACGTGGTACTTCACGGAAACGGACTGGGGCATTACCATCAAATCTGCCCTGTCTCAGGGAGAGTATTACTTAACAGAGAATACCAAGGAAAACAGACTGGAACTTTCCACCTCTGCCGGAAGTTTTGAACTGGGCGATGACGGCTATCTGCGTGGATTCCGCAGCGGGGTGGAGTCCCCGGTCTATGCACAGGTGACACCGGAGGCGGTGACAAACCTGCACATGGGCGACTGGAACGGCGACGGTGTTGTAGACGGCACAGACCTGGTGCAGCTGCGGCAGACCGTACAGCTGGATTCAGACGACTCGTCTGTCAGCTTTGTCCGGCAGGCAGTGGGCGATACCAACGGAGACGGCGTATTAGACGGAGCAGATGTGCAGCTGCTCCAGCAGTATCTGCTGGGCGAGTCGGTTTCGCTTGCGGCAGTTTCCATCCCCACCTGTACTATGGTGCCGCCGGCGATGGAACAGCCGGAGCCGGGAACGACAGAACCGGTCACTACCACAGTGACAACGACCGAAACCACGACAACAACTGAAACCACACAGACATACAGGGATACCGCAGCAGTGACTACGGAGACCACCACTGCACCGCCGCAGCAGGATCTCACTATGGCGGACTATCCGGCGGAGTATCTGGATGCGTCCGACTGGATCTGGAACAATCGCATCAACACGGAAGGCTCTGCCAAGGACTGGGCGACCATCTATGACCAGATCGTTGCCGGAAACGGCACGCTGCACTATATTCTGATGTGGCAGTCCTATGAGAAGATCACTCTGGAACAGCGGCAGAAACTGCCTCAGATGTTGGAGGATGCGGTCAACCAGTGGACGGATCATCTGAAAGGCTGGGACGGCTGGAAGTTTGACCACGTCAAGGTAGAAGTTGTGGGCTATGCTGTGCTGGATAAAAACTGCCTGCTGGACCTCCAGCCGGATGAAGTGGTCTATACGGATACCACAAGCTCGTGGCTGCGGGACGATATGATTTCCAGCGGCATGGGCGATTCCAGTGTGCCTGCAATTCAGCCGGCTGAGCCGACTGACATCTCCCGGTATTCCCATTGGGCAGATAAGAACTGGACGTATAACGGCAGCTATGAAAACCGGTATGATATGTACCTCCACGGCATTACCGGCATGATTAACATGGGCGGCTATGGCTATCACTACGGGCAGATCTTGTCCGACCAGTCCGTGCTGGGACTGATCGATGGCACCACCAGCCAGCACATTCTGCTGCACGAGATGGGACACGGTTTCGGGCTGCCCGACTATTACGGCGGCGAGGGCGAGTCTGACGGATTCCCGCCCGGCGGATTCCCCGGCGGCGAAAACTCCATTATGATGGCTGGTTCTTCGCAGAAGATCACTGACTTTGACGGCTGGTTCTTCCGGTATCTGTGGAGCAAGCTCAAGTCAGAGGACGGCAGATTTCAATAAGAGAGTGATATCAGGGCATTTGTACGCACAGATGCTGAACAGAGAGGAAATTGGGTATGAAGAAACAGAGAATCCTGGCATCGCTGACAGCGGCGGCGCTTGCTGCAGCGTCCCTGCCGGCGGTGGCAGCCTCGTCGGTGGAATACAACACCTGGACGGGATATGTACTGCGGAATGCGGCAGGGAACTGCCTCAGCGTTCTCGGCGGCTCAGAGGGTGAGGGCGCACAGGTCGATTTTTACTTGGCAGACGGCGCAGCACCCTATAATACGTGGTATTTCACCGAGACAGACACCGGCATCACCGTCAAGTCTGCCCTTTCGCAGGGCGAGTATTACCTGAAAGAGATGGATGGTATGCTGGCGCTGTCCAAAACAGCAGGGGAATTCACCCTGTCAGAGGACGGCACACTGCTGGGCGCATCCGGCAAGGCATACGACATTGTGGTGCCGGAACCGGTGACCAATCTCCGCATGGGAGACTGGAATCATGACGGTGCAGTGGACGGCATGGACTTGACACTGCTGCGGCAGGCCGTGCAGGATCACACGGCAGACTTTGCGCAGCAGGCGGTAGGTGACACCAACGGAGACGGTGTGTTGAATGGGGCAGATGTGCAGCTGCTCCAGCAGTATCTGCTGGGCGAGGATGTGACCATGGCAGAGGTACACGTGCCGGAATGCAGCATTGTGCCGATGCCAAATCCGCCGGAGATCACAGAACCTGCCGTCACGGAAACCACTACGACCACAGAAACAACGACCACAACGATGGGAACGGCTGCTGCCACAGAGACCACGGCAACCACAGAAACGACCACAGTGACAACTACCACAGAAACACCCCGGCAGGATCTGACGATGGCAGACTTTCCGTCGGATTATACCTATGCGGCAGACTGGATCTGGAACAACCGTATTGCGGCGGAAAAGTCTACGGAACGCCGGAACACCATTTTCGACCAGATCGACGCCGGAAACGGTACGATCAACTATGTGGTGCGGTGGCAGTCCTACCGCACGCTGACCCTGGAACAGCGGCAGCAGTTTGAAAAGCTGGTGAGCGACTGCATCAACGGCTGGAACGACTGGCTCAAGGGCTGGGACGGCTGGAAGTATGACCACGTGGACGTGAAAATTGTGGGCTGGGCAGTGCTGGACAAATCTGTTTTGCTGGATTTGCAGCCGGATGAGGTCGTTTATGACAATCTCATCTCCGACTATGACAGCACCTATGACACTTCCAACGGCGTGGACACCATTCCGGATAAGCTGCCCAGTGCGCCGTCTGAGATCTCCCGGTTTGACCACTTTTTCGACAGCAGCTACAGCTATCCCGGCGGTCTGGACAAACGCTTTGATATGTACCTGTGGGGCACGCAGGGATTCCCGAACATCGGCGGCTGCGGCGGTGACTGGGGACAGCGGCTTTCGGATACGGCGTACCTCAATATGCTGGACGGCTCCGGTATCCACGTGCTGGAACACGAGATCGGTCACGGCTTTGGCATGACGGATTTCTACGGCGGTGAGGGCGAATCCAACGGATTCCCGCCCGGAGGATTCCCCGGCGGTGAAAATTCTCTGATGATGGCTGGCTCTGCCATGAAGATCACGGATTTTGACGGCTGGATGCTGCGCTATATGTGGAGCAAGATCAAGGACGAGGACGGACGGTTCTCGAAGTAATACCAGAAAAAAACGCCTTCTGCACGTTGGATGCAGGAGGCGTTTTGTGCTGCCGGGATGATTGCAATTTTCTTCGAAGTGTGGTATACTTTTACAGTTGACTGTGATTTTCAGACAGAAGGGAGTATGATCGTATGAAGTGGAAAGCATTTCGGGCGGCATTTCCGCACACACTGCCCATTTTTGCCGGATTCTGGTTTCTGGGGCTTGCCTATGGCATCTATATGCACGCCGCCGGCTTTTCATTTGTCTATCCGATGCTGATGAGTCTTTTGATTTTCGGCGGCTCACTGGAATTTGTTGCTGTGGAGATGCTGCTCAGTCCGTTTGCCCCGGTACAGGTGTTTATCATGACACTGCTGATACAGGCACGCCACCTGTTTTACGGCATATCCATGCTGGACAAGTATAAAGGCATGGGGTGGAAAAAGGGATATCTGATTTTCGGAATGTGTGATGAGACCTTTTCCATCAACTATACGGCAGAGATCCCGGACGGCGTGGACAAGGGATGGTTCTTTTTCTTTGTGACCCTGCTGAACCATTTTTACTGGTTTTCCGGGGCGACCATCGGCGGACTTGTTGGCTCGCTTTTGAAATTTGATACCACAGGCATCAGCTTTGTGATGACCGCCATGTTTGTGGTGATTTTTCTGGAACAGTGGCTGAAAGAAAAGCACCATGCCGCCTCATGGATCGGTCTGCTGGCATCTGTGGTCTGCCTGGTCTGCTTTGGCGCAGATTCTTTTTTGATTCCCACCATGGCGGCGATTCTTCTGACACTGCTTTTGTGCCGCAGAAAACTGGAACGAACGGAGAAAAAATCATGACACTGACCCAACAGATCATTACAATAGGCTTGTGTATCCTTGGAACGATGCTGACCCGTTTTCTGCCGTTTTTGATTTTCCGGGAAAACCGAAAAACGCCGGAAGTGATACAATATATAGGGAAATATCTGCCGGCTGCGGTTTTCGGGATGCTGGTGGTCTATTGCCTGCGGAATGTCAGCATCGTCTCCGGCAGTCACGGACTCCCGGAGCTGATCGCCATTCTGGTGACCTGCGGACTGCACCTCTGGAAACGGCAGATGCTGCTCTCCATTGCCGGCGGCACGGTGTGCTATATGCTGTTGCTGCACTTTGTATTTGCTTAGGACTCTTACACAGCGTTTTCGTTCGTGTCCTCCTGTAGCTTCTGGTTGATCTTCTGTATTTTCCGCCGGTAGACGCTGTACTGGCTGAGCCAGATGCTGAGATAGATGCAGAGGAAAATTCCCAGATAGAGCAGCATTCCCCACAGACTCAGATCACACCAGCCCAGCAGCAGGGAGACGACCCAGAACAGGGGCGTAACCATGCAGAAATGGGTGGCGGTGGCACGGAATAAACTCCACGATTCCACTTCCCAGATGACGGAACTGCCGGCAAAAACAGCGCCCACCAGCCCGGACAGCAGAAATTGTGCCGTGGCGCCGGCGGTTTCAGAGCCGAACAGAGCAGTACAGCCGGGGCTGCACGGCGCATATGTGCCGATGCAAAAGGAAATCACCAGAAGTATAAGGCTGCTGATGCACACGCCTATCGGGAAGCCGATAGCGCTGCGGAGCAGGATCTGTTTTTTCATATTTTTCATAAAGCGACCTCCTTAGAGTCCGAGTATGGATTTGATGCGGTTGACATAGCGCCTGGAAACATATGCGGTCTCACCGGTTTTCAGCTGGATGCCGATGGTGCCGGTGATGCTGAGGTCCAGCCGTTTCACAAAGCGCAGGTTGATGATCTCCGATTTGGAGATGCGGACAAAGGTTTTTTCGTCCAGCAGCTGTTCCAGTTCATAGAGCCGCTGGCGCAAATAAAATTCACCATGGGGCGTTTGGGCGTAAACCTTTTGCGATGCGCCGTAAATGCGCATGATCTGGGACTTTTCCAGCAGGACAGCGCTGTCTGCATCATAGCCTATGACAGAATCAGAACGCTTTTCGGACAGCTTTTCCACCAGTTCCCGGACTTCGGCGGTCACGGCGGCGGTGCGGATCAAAATTTCCGGTTCTTCGCATTGGCTGTCCAGCTGTATTTGTATTTTCACGTGGGATGTCTCCTCCTTTCGCTGCGGTCGACTGCCAGTCTATCATAGCATATTTTTCACGGCGGCTCAAGCCATTTTCGACAACCGGTATGTTTTTGCAGATAAACGGCAGAAAAAAAGAGATCTGTCTCTTGACAAATCTCTGTGAGTACGGTATAATAAAAGGGAAGAGAGCATACCAGTAGACGGTCTGCTCCCATGAATTGATTATTTGAAATAACCGTCCAAGTTTGCAGCTTTAGGGGCGGTTTTTTTGTTGTGATGTTCATTTTGATTATAGAAAATGTGAAAAATCAGATTTGCAGGGTTTCGCAGAATGAAATCTGTAGAAATTATTGTTCAGCAGACGCACTGGAGGGATGGCAGGCTGCGGCAAAAAATGTCAAATACAGGCGCAGTCAGAAGAGCGGCATCGGGAAACCGGTGCTTTTTTGCGGTGAAACGGCAGAAAAAGAAAAAAATCTGCAAATGCTATTGCATTTCCCGAAAAAGCCTGTTATAATAGAATGGTATGATGCAGTGAGATACTGCGCTGAAAGCATCGCTTTCGGCAAAATTTTGTAGTTTTTTGAAAAGTGAGGAGTTTCTTATGCCTGCAAATATTGTAGTCGGTTCACAGTGGGGAGACGAAGGAAAGGGTAAGATCATTGACATTATGGCATCCCGTGCAGATGTGGTTGTCCGTGCAACGGGCGGCAACAATGCCGGTCATACCGTTGTCAACAACGGTGAGGTGTACAAGCTGCATCTGATCCCATCCGGCATCCTGTACCCGGAGACCCTGTGTCTGATCGGTGCCGGTGTTGTCCTCGATCCGAAGGACTTCATCTCGGAGCTGGATGGTCTGGAAAGCCGTGGGATTTCCACCGCAAACCTGAAGATCGACCCTCGTGCTCATGTGGTTATGCCGTGGCATATCGCACTGGACGGTCTGTCGGAGAATTTCCGTGGCAACTCTGATATCGGTACGACCAAGCGTGGTATTGGTCCGACCTATATGGACAAGTATGAGCGCTGCGGTCTGCGTGTCTACGACCTGGTTCATCCGGAGATTTTCGCAGAAAAGGCACGGACAACCGGCGAACTGAAAAACAAGATCATTACCGCAGTTTACGGCGGCGAGGCATTTGACCTGGACGCTGTGATCGCAGAATATACCGAATACGGAAAGCGCCTGGCAAAGTATGTGGATGACGTTTCCGTACTGACCTATGAGGCAAACAAGGCTGGAAAGACCATTATGTTTGAGGGTGCGCAGGCAACCCTACTGGACATCGACTTCGGTACTTATCCGTATGTTACCTCTTCTCACCCCATTGCAGCAGGTGCGTGCATCGGTACCGGTGTAGGTCCGAAGATGATTACCAACATCATCGGTGTTGCAAAGGCTTATACCACCCGTGTGGGCAAGGGTCCATTCCCGACCGAGCTGAACGACGAGACCGGCGATGTGATCCGCAACAAGGGCGGTGAATTCGGCACTACCACCGGCAGACCCCGTCGTACCGGCTGGTTCGATGCTGTGATCGTACGTCACTCTGTCCGCACCAACGGTCTGGACGGTCTGGCAATCAACAAGCTGGATACCCTGAGCGGCATCGGCACGCTGAAAATGTGCGTTGGCTATCAGAAACCGGACGGCACTGTGCTGAAGGATTTCCCGGCTGCGTTGGAATCCCTGGCTGACTGCGCTCCGATCTATGAGGAATTCGAGGGCTTTGACGAAGATATCTCCAACTGCAAGAGCTTTGACGAACTGCCGGAGGCTTGCAAGAAGTATATCGCCCGTCTGGAAGAAGTCTGCGAGTGCAAGGTCGTTATGGTGGGCAACGGTCCGGACAGAAGCCAGATCCTGGAACGGTAAGCAGGAAACAGAATCGTGATAGAATAACCGAACGCTCTCTGGACGGAATGTGCAGAGAGCGTTCTTGATTTCCGTTTGCCGAATGTGCCGCAGAGGTTTGTCCCTGCGAAAAACTCCCGAAAAGAGGTCGAATTTCCATGCAATATATTTTACTGATACTCTGTCTGATACAGCTCGCCGCCATTGTCTGGCTGGTGATGCAGGTGCAGAAACTGCGCCGTCCGCAGGATGACACAGCGCTGCGCACTCTGCGGCAGGAGATCGCCGCCGACACCCAGAACCAAATGCAGATGCTGGGCAATCTGCTGTCGGAAAACCAGCGCCAGTCCGGGGACTACCAGGCAGAGCGCCTGGAACAGATGGAACGTGGCATGGACGCACGGCTGCGGCAGTTCGAAAGCCGTGTGGGAAACCTGGAGCGTTCCAATGCCCAGGGCATGGAGCAGATACGTTCTGCCGTTGCCGCAAATCTTCACCGGATGCAGACCCAGCAGCAGGACAGCCTGGCGGAGATACAGTCCACGGTCAACGAAAAGCTGGCGCAGTCGCTGAATCAGAAGATCGGACAGTCCTTTCAGCTGGTCAGCAGCCGTCTGGAACAGGTTTACCAGGGGCTGGGAGAAATGCAGACGCTGGCGGTCGGCGTGGGGGACTTGAAAAAGGTGCTGTCCAACGTCAAGACCCGTGGTATCCTGGGCGAAGTCCAGCTGGGAGCGATCCTGCAGGAAATCCTTGCCCCGGAGCAGTACGCCACGGAGATTCCGACCCTGCCCAACAGCCGGAATCACGTGGAATTTGCAGTGCGGATGCCGGCGGACGGCGAACAGCCTGTGTGGCTGCCCATCGACTCCAAGTTTCCGGGGGACACTTACGCCGCACTCCAGGACGCACGGGAACAGGGTGACCCGGCACAGGTGGAGGCGGCACGGCAGAAACTGCTGAGTGTGGTGCGCAGCTGCGCCAAGGATATCCGGGACAAATATGTTCAGCCGCCGTATACCACCAATTTCGGCATCCTGTTCCTGCCCTTTGAGGGGCTGTATGCCGAGGTGGTGAACAGCGGACTGGTGGAACAGCTCCAGCGGGAGTACAGCATCAGCGTTGCCGGACCGTCCACCATGGCGGCGATTCTGAACGCACTGCAAATGGGATTCCGCACCCTTGCCATCCAGAAACACAGCCACGAGGCGTGGGTGGTGCTGGGCGCAGTCCGCAGCGAGTTCGAAAAGTTCGCCGGAACGATCGAAAAGGCGCAGAAAAGTCTCCAGGGCGCAGAGCAGCAGCTGGAACTTCTGGCAGGGACACGCACCCGTGCCATTGTGCGCCAGCTCCGGGAAGTGGAACGGCTTCAGCCGGAGGAACTGCGCCGGGAAAGTGAATAAGGGTTCTGTGTACAGCAAATCCGCCTGTTCCGTTTGGGACAGGCGGATTTTTAGGGTTAGAAAGGGAAGAATATGCTTTGTTTATACGGTTTCAGTGCTGGTACCAGGTAGATTTTCTACCATTCTCAGTAAAAATTTTAAAAGCAAAAGGCTGTCTGCGGCATCCACCGTGCCATCCTGGTTACAGTCGCTTTTTTCTTTTGCAATAGAATTGAACGAAACAACTCCTGCACAATATTTATTCAGCAAAACAGCATCACAGAGGTCAATTCTTCTGTCCATATTGATGTCGCCGCAGGGGATTTTATCAATATCCGGAGTCGTACTGTTGGTTGCTGTGTTTTCGGTAGTGGTTTGAGAATTCATCCAATCTGGGGTCGTGCTGTTGGCTGTTGTACTTTCAGTGGTGGTTTGCGAATGCAGCCAATCCGGCGTTGTTGTACCGGATGTTCCGGTATATTCATAGTCATCCGGAGTGGTGCGTGCAGTTGTTTCGGTTGTTCTTGGTTTTGTTGTTGCTGTAGTCACAGAAGATTTTGCAGACGTGGTTTCTGTTGAATCAGCTGTTGCCATATTGGGATCGGTTGTTGTCGTATATGTTGTGGTGATACTTGGATTTTTTGCTCTGAAAGTATAGTCCATCTCGTATTCTGCGGATCTTACATAAACGCCTTCATTTTGCAGCTGATATCCTTCGGGTAAAGATACTGCATAAATTGTATAGGGCTTTCCATACTCCAGCAAAAAGGAAAAATCGCCGCCGTCATATACAAATTGATGGATTACCTCTCCGGTTTCCTCCGATATGACTTGAAATGCAACACCAGGAAGGTACATTTCATCATTTGGTGATTCATCCAGTACACGTATGGTCATGGGAACTTCTATGATATCGGTATCATCATGCTTTGAGACTGTCGTTTCCGTTGTACCAGAAGTCAGCCGAGGTCTGCTGGTTCCGGTTGTGCCGGTATATCGGTAGTGATCCATTTCAGTGGTAACAGTTGTTTGTACCGGAGAAGTTTCCGATTTTTTTGTTGCAGTTGTAGCTGTAGTGGATTCGGTAAAAGATTCATCTGTTGTCATGTTTGGGTCGGTTGTTGTGGTGTATGTGGTAGTGATACTGGGATTTTTCGCTCTGAATGTATAGTCCATGCTGGCATATCCGGAGACTTCAACATAAAAGCCCTGTTTTTCAAGTTGATATCCTTCCGGAACAAAGGTTGCGCATACGGTATAAGTCTTGTCATATTGCAGTGGAAATGTAAAATCGCCGCCGTCATACACAAATTGTTGGATTATTTCTCCTGTCTCGTCCAACGTGACTTGAAATGCAACGCCGGAAAGATACATTTCATCATTCGGCGATTCATCCAGAACACGTATGGTCATGGGAACCTCGCTGCCGTCTGTGTCAGTCGTCTCTTCCGCAGTGGTTTCCGTGGTTGTTTCCATTGCTTTTGTCTGGAGCGTTCCGGAAGAAACTACCACAGAAAAAGCAAAGGTCAGCCCTGCAATGCCTGCAATTATTTTTTTCAGCATAAAACTCATCCTTTCTAAACCCAAAAGCGCTTGGCTTTACCAAAGCAGGGGCAATACCCACATTGCCCCTGCAACTTCACATAGTTATCGAATCGTTCAATCTCCCCAACTCGGGTTCAGTCCGGCGCCTTTTTCTGCACAGTACTTCATCATGTAGTAGACATCGGTGGAATCCAGCTTGCCGTTTCCGTCGATATCAGCGGCGGCAAAGGCGGCAGCCTCTTCCACTGCGTTGCCGTCGGTAAAGGAAACGTCCTCGATCCCTGCGCCCTTTCGTGCAACGTAGTACATCACATCAAAAATATCGCTGGTGTCAACGGTTTCGTTGTTGTCGATGTCGCCGGTGTAGTGCGCCGTTGTCAGATCGGTTTCGCCGATGCCCCAATCATACATCCGGGCAATTTCCTGAATACTATAGGAAATCGAAACGGATAGCGTTGAGCCGTCTGCGTTTGTCTTGCCGCAAAAATGTTCTTTCAGCTTTCTTGCTGCGGCGACAGCATCGTCCATATTTTCAATGGAAGAAATCCCGTAATTGCTGTAGCTGCTGTTTTCCAGCGCCGTTTCAGAGACTTCAATGCTGGAATCAAAATCACTGACAATGCTGCGGATCGTGTCTGATTCCCCGGCGGCGATATTACGCAGCGACAAACCCTGGCTGTATATACCAGGTGAGCCGACTAAACGGAGCGGAGCATAGGTGGCATGGGCGAGAACGCCCTTTTCCTGCAGCAATTTGCAGAGTTTCACTGCGGAGTCACGCTTATTGGTGAAACTCATAAAATCGGAGGATTTTTTGCCGTTTTTGTCGGTATCATCAAAAAATGTGACAACCAGTGTTTCGCCGTATTTCGATGCACCTGTTCCAATCTGTTCTTCATTGTAATTTCCCAGATTTAAGGCGTCTTGATATTCTTGATAGACTGTATGGAACACATCGCTGTCTGTAATATACAGCACAGTTCTGTTGGCTAGAAATGAATCCCAAAAAGAAATGGATACGTCGCTACTGTTTTCTTTGTGCTTATAGTATGCTACGCCGCATTCGCTGTTCTCCGGAATAACGCACACATCTGTAAAATCAATGGTATCTGCGGAAAAGTCTTTCGGAGAAATAGCGGTCACGCTTGCGGAGAGTCCGGAAACCGAAACCGCCGTCGTTGCAGTTGCCAGAAAAGCAGCAAAAACCTTCTGGAATTGTTTTTTCATAAAAATCATCCTTTCTTAGATATCCTTTTTTACCAAAGCAGGGGCAATACCCACATTGCCCCTGCAACTTCACATAGTTATCGAATCGTTCAATCTCCCCAACTCGGGTTCAGTCCGGCGCCTTTTTCTGCACAGTACTTCATCATGTAGTAGACATCGGTGGAATCCAGCTTGCCGTTTCCGTCGATATCAGCGGCGGCAAAGGCGGCAGCCTCTTCCACTGCGTTGCCGTCGGTAAAGGAAACGTCCTCGATCCCTGCGCCCTTTCGTGCAACGTAGTACATCACATCGAAAATATCGCTGGTGTCAACGGTTTCGTTGTTGTCGATGTCGCCGGTGGGGTGTACGGTGTATGTTTTGGGGTCGTGTACATGGAATTGTGCCAGCAGATTGTACATATACGGGGAGTACCAAACACCGGTTGCACCATCTGTTTTTTCCAGTGCATTCAGCAGTAATTGATACTGTATTTTCCACTGTCCTTCTTCTGTAAGAGGTAAGTCGTGTTGTGTAATACGTCCTACATTTCCTTCGATTTCAAGAGTAGCAGTGCTTGTGTCCAGCCAGGCAAAATCATCTTCTGTGAGATTCTTGTCGGCGTACACAGAAACTGTTCCGCTTGTTTTTATCATGTCGTATGAAACAGCAGAACAAAATGTTCCGATCGTTACTTCTTCAGCCAGTTTTTTTTGCAGAATATCAGCGGCAGTGGATTCACATTCTTCCTTGGTAAATTCAATATGCGTATCTCCTTGCAGATAACCGTTGACCATTAAAACACGGGTGTCGCTGTCGATATTGTATTGAAGTGGGGAGATGTAATACCCCTGTTTTTCACAGTAGTCTTTCACCGCTTCGTCGTTATCCGAAGTTGGTATTGAAATTATCCATTCGGAATACTCGGGTTTTTCTTCCCGAATATCTTTATAATCGGGGGCATAGGTTGCGAGTGTAATATTTGTTTCTGCCCCGATTTTAGTGTGAATTACACCGTTCTCATCAATGGTGCTGATACAACTTGAAGTGTTCTCCGCAGATGCCGGCAAGCTCCCCAGACAGCCAAGCACCAAAGCCATGCTTAATAAGCCGGCAATGCCTCTTTTCGCTTTTTTCATAAAAATCATCCTTTCTTAGATATCCTTTTTTACCAAAGCAGGGGCAATACCCACATTGCCCCTGCAACTTCACATAGTTATCGAATCGTTCAATCTCCCCAACTCGGGTTCAGTCCGGCGCCTTTTTCTGCACAGTACTTCATCATGTAGTAGACATCGGTGGAATCCAGCTTGCCGTTTCCGTCGATATCAGCGGCGGCAAAGGCGGCAGCCTCTTCCACTGCGTTGCCGTCGGTAAAGGAAACGTCCTCGATCCCTGCGCCCTTTCGTGCAACGTAGTACATCACATCAAAAATATCGCTGGTGTCAACGGTTTCGTTGTTGTCGATGTCGCCGGTGTAGTGCGCCGTTGTCAGATCGGTTTCGCTGCCTTGGAAACTACTAGAAAATGCAGATTCTTGAACGCCGGTGACAATTACAGAGGATGGATAAACTTCGTTATCGTTTCGTGTTTTGCAGAATTTATCCTTGAGTTCCCGTGCTATTGCTACACCATCCTCAATATTTTCCACGGAGCTGATTTTATATGTGCTGACATTGCTGTTTTCAGAGGACTGTTCAGTCACTTCAATGCTGGAGTCAAAAGCCTCTGCTGTCTTGCGGATTTCCTCTGATTTACCCGACACAGCATTTTCTAACAATACGCTATTATCGTATCCGCCCTTCATACTTGTTGCAGAAAAAGAGGTGTAAGTTGCATGAGCGATATAGCCTTTTTCCTGCAATATTCTGCAAAATTTCAGCGCTTCATCTCGTTTATTGGTATAGTTGGAAAAATCGGTGGAGTGATTGCCGTTCTTATCTGTTTTGTCATAAAGCATGACTTTTAGACGCTCGCCGTACTGGGAAAAAGTTTCCAGAACAACCTCTTCATCATATTTCTCAAAAACCTGATCTGCGTTGTATTCATTGTAGAATTTAATAAATTCGGCGTTGTTTGTAACATAAAGTGTAGTGTAATTAAACTTGAAGTCAGATAAGTAGGCAATGGTGTGGCTGTCATTATTATAGTATGACATATAGGATGACTCATCCAAATATTGTCCTTTTGGACATTCACACACATCGGTAATATCAACAGCGTTTTCTGGAATAATGCTAGTATATCCTATCATTGCATTTGCAGAAATTCCAGCAATAGAAACAGATGTTGTAGCAGCTGCCAGAAAAGCAGCAAAAACCCTCTGGAATTGTTTTTTCATAAAAATCATCCTTTCTTTAGATATAGGGGTTGTTTTTGTAGAATTGGAGCAAATTTGTGGTTATTCTGGCTCCACCATTGTAAGAGTTGGCATCGCCATAAGCATGAATTCCGATTACAGTATAGTATGCTTTTCCCTGAAATGTGGAAGTAATATAAATTGGTCCGCCGCTGTTTCCACCAAAGGTGTCAATATCATAGTACAGTTCATTATCATCGCTTTGGCGAATAAAACCTGTCCCTGTATACATGACATTAGGCACTTCTTGATTATTGACTTTTTTAGGGAATCCAGTAACAGATACAGCGGTTTGCTTGTTGATAAAATTATCATTCATAATGCCCAGATTAAAAATTGCATAATCACTCAAGTCTTCATTGACTTTAATTAAAGCATAATCATAAGGATTATAGTCTGAGTAAGAGCCGTTTACATAGAGTGTGGGAACATGAACTTCAACAGCATCTGTAATTGATAATCCTGGTGTACCATCAGAGTTAAAGAAATTTATTTCTGTAACTTTTGAGCCAGAATTAGTAGCATTTTTGCCATTTGTCTGTTCGCAAACACAATGCGCAGCAGTAGCAATGGTGTGTTCATCAACTACAAAACCCGTTCCCCAATATGACTCGCCATTACTAGCAGTAAAATTAATTTTTACCACACCACTTTTTGAAAAGTCAACCACTCGTGTGTCGTCACCAATGACAGCACGTGCATTTGTAGAGGATAAAGTGTCCACCGGATTTAGTGTGTACTTTGTTTTGTAGGTTCCGCCTCTTTTCAACGAAAAAACGGTGTATGAAACGGCGTTGTTGGAATTTGCCGCAGAAACGCAGTCTGTAGGCAAACACAAAGAAAGAGACAATACAGATACAGCGGTTGAGACTGCCAGGATTTTTTTCAGCTTTTTCATATTACATTTCCTCCTTATTAGCCTGTTGTATGCGGAAGTCGGTTGATTTCATGCACTAAAAAAGCCATTAAAATCGTAGCGTCCACACCGTCTATAATTCCGTTTGCATTTGTGTCTGCAACATTGTAGTTGCTAAGTACGCCTTCACCAGCTAAGAACTTGTTTAACGTTACTACGTCGGAAACATCAAGTTTTCCGTCGTTATTCACGTCGCCTAATATTGCCGCCGAAGATGACAGTGCGCTCATGCTCCCCAGCGTTGCCCCGGCAATCAGTGTTGCCATGCAGGCTGCGAATATCTTTTTGATTTTTTTCATAGTTCTTCCTCCTCTTTTATGTCCCGTATCTGTAAACGATTTCATCTGACGCCTGCATCTCCTTTCCAAAATTTAGGCTTTTCTGCGATTCTCTTATGCTTATATTATAGCAATATTGTTCATGTGTGTCAATCTCAACAGCGAAATTTCAGCATTATTGCTAAATTCGTTTTGTCGAATCTGTTCAAATAAGAGATATACTTTGTCGAATTTTGTCGAATTTTCGCCGCAAAATCAAAAAAGCCCGTTTCCGCAGAAACAGGCTCATTTTTCTCTCTCCGAAACCGCTCACTTCGCAGAATCGCTGTGGTCGTTTTCGCTGTTTTTTCGCTTTGCCGCCCGGCTGTAAAGGGTCTGCACCGACTGCCGGATGTGCCAGCGGTGCTTTTTCTTTTCCGGCTGGCTGGGCTGGTTCGGCGTGCCGGAGGCGGCCTTTTCCCGCATCACCGTATAAATGATGGACATGACCGGAACGCCTACGATCATTCCCAGGACGCCGAACAGTCCGCCGCCCACCGTGATGGCGAACAGCACCCAGATCGCCGGGAGTCCCACCGAGGTCCCCACCACACGGGGATAGATCAGATTGCTGTCGATCTGCTGTGCAATGATAACGATAATGACAAAGGCGATGGCATGACCCGGGTTCACCATCAGCAGGATCAGCGCACAGGGAATCGTACCCATCCAGGGTCCCACATAGGGGATCATGTTGGTGATGCCGATGATAACGGCGATCATCATGGGGTATTCCAGCCCGCCGATGCTCATGACACAGAAGATCAGCACGCCCAGAATGAACGCATCCGACAGCTGACCGCTGATAAAGTTGGAGAAGGTGGAAAAGGTCAGTCTGCCGTAGTGAGACAGCCGGTGATAGTGTTTTTCGGGCAGGAAATGCCGCAGAATCTGCCGTCCCTGGCTGCGGAGCTTGTTGCGTGCGGCGAGGACGTAGACCGAGAAGATCAGCCCGATGAAAAAGTCGATCACGCCGCCGATGAGACCGCTTGCCCAGGTGCTGAGCGTTCCCACAGCGTCCGGGATGTAGGTGGTCAGACTCATCAGCTTGGTGCGGAGCATCGCCGGGTTGATGTCGTTGTCCTCCAGGAATTTGAGGATCTGTTCGCCCCGGCTGCTGTTGAGGAACTTCATGACATTGTTGTAATAGAGCATGATGTTGTCCCCGAAGTCCCGGATGCTGGTGATAAACTGCGGCACGATGATCCAGATAATGACGCACAGCAGTGCGAGCATCAGAAAATAGGAGCAAAATACTGCTATCGCTCCGGCTGGAAAGCGTGGAAATTTTTTCCGCACACGCTGAAACAGCTTGTCGATCTGACAGGTGGGGCGATACAGGATAAATGCAATGACCAGTCCGATGGTGATGGGGCGCAGGACGTCAAACACATAGGACAGCAGTCCGGTGAAGATCTCGTGCTTGATGAACAGGAACGCCACCAGCAGCAGAACAACGCCGCTGAAAATGATGGTCGCCGCCCACTGCTTGTTGACGAAGTCCCACTTCCGGACTTTTTTCTCTTCGCTCTCCGGCGCATCAGAACGGGTTCCGGTCTCGTTTGGCTCGTTTGTCATAATGGTTGCCTCCTTGTCAGCCTACCACTTCTTTTGCGACGGCTACGGTTTCCATGGCGTCCTTGGCGTAATAGTCGGCGCCGATCTTTTCCGCATAGTCGGCAGTCAGCACAGCGCCGCCCACGACGATTTTGCAGTCCGGGCAGGATGCCTTTACCAGCTGGATGGTCTCTTCCATAGCGCCCAGGGTCGTGGTCATCAGCGCCGAAAGTCCCACCAGCTTGACGCCGTGTTCTTTCGCCGTGTCCGCCACCAGCTGGCACGGAACATCCCGTCCCAGATCCAGCACCGTATAGCCGTAGTTTTCCAGCAGTACCCGGACGATGTTCTTGCCGATGTCGTGAATGTCGCCCTTTACCGTTGCCAGGACGATCTCGCCACGGCTGACCGGGGCGGCATTGCGTTCGATGAGGGTGGTCTTGATGACCTCGAATGCCGCCTGCGCCACGCTTGCGGTCTGGATCAGCTGGGGCAGAAAGATCTTGCCCTGTTCAAACAGCTTTCCGGCGCTGTCCAGTGCCGGGATCAGAATGTCATTGACCACTTCCATGGCGTCGGTGGTTTCCAGCAGCTGCGCCGTGATCTTTGCGCCCTCGTTTTTCAGTCCGTGGGACATGGCGTAGGGCAGATCCAGGGTCTCCGGCGCTTTTTCCGCCGCCGGTTTTGCCGCAGCAGTCGGCGTGGCTGCCGCCGTGGCAGTCGGCATATTGGCGTATGCCTCCACGAAAGCGGCACAGTTTACATCGAATCCCCGGAGCAGGCGGAACGCCCGGACAGCCTCTGCCATAGAGGCGATATTGGGGTTGATGATGGGCAGATCCAGTCCGTTTTCCAGCGCCATGGTGAGGAACGTCCGTGTGACAGCCTCACGGTTCGGCAGACCGAAGGAGATGTTGGAAACGCCCAGGACGGTTTTCAGTCCCAGTTCCGTCTTGACCCGGTGGAGCGCCTCCAGGGTCTCCTTTGCGCCGTCCTGTTCCGCCGATGCCGTCAGCGTCAGACAGTCGATGTACACGTCCCGTTTCGGGATACCCAGTGCCGTGGCACGATCCAGGATGCGTTTGGCGATGGCGAACCGGTCTGCCGCCTTTTTGGGAATGCCGTTTTCGTCCAGGGTGAGTCCCACGACCGCAGCGCCGTATTTCTTGACCAGCGGCAGGATGTTTTGCAGCGATGCCTCTTCGCCGTTGACGGAATTGACGATGGGCTTACCATTATATACCCGAAGTGCAGCCTCCATGACAGCCGGGATGGTGGAGTCCAGCTGCAAAGGTGTGCCGCCGATGGACTGGAGCGCTTTTACCGTGCGGATCATCATGCCCTTTTCGTCGATGCCCGGCATACCTACATTTACATCCAAAAGGTCAGCCCCGGCATCCACCTGCTGCACTGCCTGGTCTAATATGTAGTCCATGTCGTTTGCCTGGAGCGCCGCCTTGAACCGCTTTTTGCCGGTGGGGTTGATGCGCTCGCCGATGATGCGTGGCTGGTCGATCTGCACCACTTCGGATGCAGAGCAGACTGCTGCCGGGATCTGGATGTTTTCCCGTTTCGGGATCTCTGCCTGTTCCAGCAGGTCATAAGCCGCCTTGATATGCTCCGGTGTCGTGCCGCAGCAGCCGCCGTAGACGGTGACGCCCAGCTGTGCAAACTTCACCACAGCCTGTGCAAATTCCGCCGGGTCTACCAGATATTCTCCGGTGACCGGGTCCGGGAGTCCGGCGTTGGGCTTTACCACCAGCGGCAGCGTGGTCCACTTTGCCATCTCCTCCACAATGGGAAAGAGTTCGTCCGGACCGAGAGAGCAGTTCACGCCCACAGCGTCAGCCCCCAGGCCTTCCAGCGTCATTGCCGCAGAGGCAACGGTGCAGCCGGTAAAGGTGCGGAGGTTCGGCTCAAAGGTCATGGTGCAGATCACCGGCTTGTCGGAATTTTCCTTTGCCGCCAGCAGTGCCGCCTTGGTCTCGTACAGGTCGGTCATGGTCTCAATGACGATGAGGTCGGCATCCTGTCCGGCGAGAACCTCTTCCTTGAAAATATCGTATGCCTCTTCAAAGGTCAGCGTTCCCAGCGGTTCCAGCAGCTGTCCGATCGGGCCGATGTCCAGCGCCACCTTGGTCTCCGTTCCGGCGCAGGCTTTCCGGGCGCAGGCGATGCCGGCGGCGATCAGTTCCTGGACAGAATAGCCGGATTTTGCCATTTTGTGCCGGTTTGCCCCGAAGGTATTGGCATAGATGATGTCCGAACCCACGGCGACGAACTGTTTTTGTGCATCAATGATGCGTTCCGGTTCTGTGATGTTGTAGACTTCCGGCAGTGCGCCGACCGGCATACCGCCTTTTTGCAGCATGGAACCCATGCCGCCGTCCAGACGAATGAATTTGCGGTGAGGAAATAGGGAAGAAAGCATAGGGGAGTGTCCTTTCCAAAAAGTGATTCAATAGTTTTTACAGCACATGATAATACACATAAATATCCTGGTACACGCCGTTTTTCAGCAGATAGCCGCCGGGGATCACGCCCACACGCTGGAATCCCAGCTTGGTGTACAGCTGGATCGCACGGTCATTGCCCTTGACAACGGCATTGAAGATCAGAATGCGGTAGCCCAGCTCCTTTGCCTTTTCCAGCGAGTGGCGCACCAGTCCCTCGCCGATCTTCATGCCACGCATTTTCGAAGAAACGGCATAGCTGGCGTTGGCGTGGTGACCGCATCTGCCCACGTTGTTGGGGTGCAGGATGTACAGCCCGGCTACTTCGCCGTTTACCTTTGCCACGCCGGCAAAATCCTGTCTGCCGAAGAATTCCACGCCGGTCTTGTGGTTCAGTTCGTCCAGCTGGGGGAATGCAGCGCCGTCCCGAACAACTTCGTTCCAGATCTCGATCATAGCATCTACGTCAGCCTCTGTATACGGCATAATTTCATATTCCATAAGAAAAACTCCTTTTTAATATAGTACGTGTTTCCGTAGGATTCGCCGAAAAGGTGTGTCTTAGGAAAACAAGTTCCAGATAACACAATATGGACACAGGTATCTGCGTCCATGCTGCAAGTTGTTTTCGCAATTTTAGCAATGTGTGCCGCCTTTGCGGAACATACAGTTTTCCCGCATCCGGCAGGTGGCACAGCCCCGTGCGCCTTTTTTCAGCGGATGATCCGCCAGGCCGATGATCGCCGTCACGGACTTCCGGGGGATGAGGATATGCTCCGGCGTCACCGTCAGCCCCAGACGCTTTTGTGCATCCAGCAGCTGCAAAATTTCCGGCTGGAGCGCCAGGGGCAGGTCTCCGTAGCCCGGACTGAACCGCCAGGTAAAGTAGACCTCCGGCAGCTGTTCCCGAAAGCATTCCTCCGCCCGGTTGCAGACCTGTTCGATGCCGGCGCTTGCCAGGGCATCCATGGCGAGGGAGCGTGTCATATCGGAGATGCCCACACGGTGGATGAGCTGGTCTGCTTGTCCGGAAAGGGTCGCCGCCATCAGAATGATCCGGTCGCACTCTGCCAGATGCCGTGCGATATCTTCTCCGGCAAGCACCATGCCGCCGGCAGAGAGAACGCCGTTTTCCCGGCAGAGCGGCAGCACCCGGTAGACCACGCCCGGCAGAACAGCACGTCGCAGCTTTTCTTCGCAGTCGCTGACGACTGCCAGCAGGGACGCATCCGGCGCACCGGGACATCCCATATAGCGGAGCGCCTCCTGCTTGTCGATCTCGTTCAGCGGCAGGGTCAGCATTTCGGCGCTGCCTTAATGATGCCGCCGACTGCCTCGCTGATTTTCCGTGCCACATAGGGATTATTCATGGTGTACAGGTGAATGCCGTCCACCCCGTCGGTCACCAGGTCGACGATCTGGTCGATGGCATAGGCGATGCCGGCATCCCGGAGCGCATCCGGATTGTCCTCGAAACGCTGTACCATCTTGGTAAACTTCCGGGGCAGACTTGCGCCGCACATGGTGACCATGCGCTCGATCTGTTTCCGGTTGGTCACCGGCATAATGCCAGCCTCAATGGGAACATTCACGCCGGCACGGGCAGCACGATAGCGGAAGTCGTAGAACGAATCATTGTCGAAAAACAGCTGGGTGATGAGATGGCTTGCGCCGGCATCCACCTTTTCCTTCAGATGGCGGATGTCCGTATCCATGTTGGGCGCCTCCGGGTGGCACTCCGGATAGCAGGCGCCGGCAATGTCAAAGCTGCCGTCCTTGCTGCGGATGTAGCGGATAAGGTCGGCGGCGTGGTCGAAATCGGTGGTCGGTTCTAAGCCCTCCACCCGGTCGCCACGGAGCGCCAGGATGTTTTCGATGCCGTTTTCCCGGAACTGCTCCAGGATGGTGTCGATCTGTGCCTTGGAATAGTGGATGCAGGGCAGATGCGCCATGGGCAGTACGCCGTAGTGTTCCTTCAGCCGCTTGGCAATAGCAAGGGTGTTTTCGCCGTTGCCGCTGCCGCCTGCACCGAAGGTCACGCTGATAAAATCCGGGTGCAGATCCTGGAGCGCCTCCAGGGTGTCATAAATGGTTTCGATGGAAGAAGTCTTTTTCGGCGGAAAGATCTCAAACGAAAAAACAGTCTTTTCGGAGAACAGGGATGCGATTTTCATATCTATTTCCTTTCTGCGGCGTGTGCCGGAATATATGATATTTTAGTAGTACAATCATATTATAGCATATTTGTAGGTGTTTGGGTAGACGGAAAAATCGTATCGCTTGATATCATTTTTTTTTATACCTGATCGGCGCTCTGCCGGAACCAGTTCCATTCCTCCGGCGAGTACCGCTCCCGGAGAACCGCAGCGTGCTGTGTTTCATAATTCCGCAGCAGCTGCGGTGCTTCTTTCAGAAAATCTTCGCCACGTTTGCAGTATCTTCCGTTTTCGGAAAAACCAGCCATATCTTCATAGCAAAGGGGATAGATCTGTTCCAGGGCGATCTTTTCCGGCGGCAATTGCAGCTGTTCCAACAACAATTCCCTGCGGACTGCCGGCAGAGTGGTGCCGTCTGGAGCATTTTTTGCCGATTGCTCTACTGGTCGTTCCGACCGCCAGACATAGCCGTCTTTCTGCTGTATCGGAAACTTGGCGTGTGCTGATGTGGGATACAGCCGGGCATATCGCTGTAACTTTTCCGCCGAATCTGCCAGCAAAAGCTTGTCATATTGTGCCGTCAGCTTTTCAAAGTCCGTTTCTGTCAGCGGCTGCGGCTGGTCACCTAAAGCAACTGCCGTTTTTCGCAGGAACTGTTCCGCCTGTACGAAAAAGGCATCCCGTTCCGGCTGGGGCAGTGCTGCCAATGCCTCTTTTGCCAGGGGCAGCACGGTGAATACCAGCCGTGTTCCCAGCAGCCAGCACCAGTCTGTGTCTTGTTCCGGGACACATTGCCGCAGTTGGTCGGCTATGGCTTGCAGCAGCTGTGGCGTGACCTTGCCGGACTCCCACTTCCATGGCAGGAAATCCTTTCCCAGCGGCTCGGCATATTCCGGCTGGCACAGCTGTATCTCTCCGGAAAAGGGGATCCCCTTTTGCCGGCAGAAACAAAAGTATGCCGCCAGCACCTGCTGCCGTTCGTTTTCATCAGTTCCAAACAGGCGGCACACTTTTCGCTCTGCCGTGAGGGCAATGCCGCCCAGCAGCCGACTGCATCTCCACAGCAGCCAGCTTTCCGTGCTGCCGTCATCTGCGGAAAAACCGCCGGAAACCGGCTGCAGCAGGTACGCAGCAAACCGATTTTCAAAATACAGCATCCCAAACCGGGTTTCCAGGAAAGTGCAAAGCTTTGCATGGGAGAAATCGTGTTCCTTTCGTCTGTCATATTCTTCCCGTCGGAATTGCCCCAGTGCCTCGGTCAGATCGGCAGCGTCGGAGAGCGTTTTCAAATGGTTGACAGAAGGAATTTCGCCGCCCACCCAGCGAAAATCGTGCCGGAGAAACTGCGCTTCCAACATTCTGTTGTACGCATAATCGAAAAATGCGAAACAGCGTTTTCCCAGAGCCTGTTCCGTATCCCGCCGCTGCTGTCTGCCGGCTTTGGAAAAGTAATAGGCTGCCATTTCCGGCAGCAGTGCCGCATATTCGCCGTGATAGCGGGTGGAAAGACGGCGAACTGTATCCCTGTTTTCTTGCAGCGTGACAGTGGCTGCCCCTTCCGGCAAAAGTGCCGTCATGGTGTAATCGTCGAATCCGTCATCACACCGTTTGATGCAGTCGGAGAGAAATTCCGTGACGAACATCTGCGTTCCCGTGGTTTCCTCCGTGAGAATCGCCGATGGGATTTTCTCCAGCAGCAGGCTGTATTTTTTCAGACAGTGCCGCAAAAAATCCATGTCGCAGTACTGCCAGCGATAGGAATACGCCATATCAGATGCTCCAGTCGATTTCCGGCAGCCCGTGTTCCCGCAGGAATGCGTTTGCCTTGGAGAAGTGCTTGCAGCCGAAGAATCCGTGATACGCAGACAGAGGGCTGGGGTGTGCGGCGGTCAGCACTAGGTGCTGGGGGTGCTGGATCAGCGCCCGTTTCGCCTTGGCATTGTTGCCCCAGAGCAGGAACACCACCGGTTCTTCCCGCTGGTCCAGCAGCCGGATCACATCATCGGTGAACTGTTCCCAGCCTTTGCCTTTGTGGGAATTCGCCTGTCCGGCACGGACGGTCAGCACCGTGTTCAGCAGCAGTACCCCGTGCTTTGCCCAGTTGGTCAGTTCGCCGTGCTTGCCGGTGTTGTCGATGCCCACATCATCCTTGATCTCCTTGAAAATGTTCACCAGAGACGGCGGCGGCGCTACGCCTTTCCGCACGGAAAAGCTCAGTCCGTGCGCCTGGTTCGGACCGTGATAGGGGTCTTGTCCCAGGATCACGGCACGCACTTTGGCGTAAGGAGTGTATTTCAGTGCGTTGAAAATGTCGTACATACCGGGGTAGACGGTCTGGGTGCGGTATTCCGTCAGCAGAAACTGCCGCAGATTTTGATAGTAGGTTTTGGCAAATTCGCCGTCCAGGATGGTGTCCCAGTCGTTGCCGAAGTGTACCATTGTCTGTCAGTCCTTTCGGAGCGCCTGTGCCGGCGCCGGAATCGTATTTTTCTATTGATATGATTATATCATAAGTATCGTGGAATTGCAACGGCAATTCCAAAAGTTTTCTCCCGGTATTTGGAGAAGTCGCCGAAAAAAGCGCTTTCAAATCGGCAATGTTGTACAAGTTTTGCCGTGCCTATTGACTAATTGCGAAAATTGGAATATAATAATAAGTAATTGTCGATCGTGCATTCTGCCGACGGCACAGTTTATTATGCGGAACCTGAGACAGACAGACCGCAGCACAGGAGGCTAAATCGTGAGAAAAGTGAAAAAACCCGTTTTCTTCATTGTATTTGCCGTAATCGCTCTGTTTACGCTCACCACCATTTTCGGCGTGCATACCCAGTTTGGTGATGTGGTAAAGACCTATGTTCACGGGGTGGATGATATCCGTCTCGGCATCGACATCCAAGGCGGCGTAGACGTGACCTTTGAACCGGCGGGCGATGTGGATGCAACGGAGGAACAAATGGATGCAGCGCTGGAGACCATCAAGCTGCGTCTGGCAAACCAGAACATCAGCGACAGCGAAACGTATCTGGACTACAAGAGCAACCGTATTATCGTGCGTTTTCCGTGGCAGGCAGGCGAAAAGGACTTCAATCCGGAACAGGCTGTCAAGGAACTGGGCGAGACCGCAGAACTGACCTTCCGCAAGGGTACAGACACCACCACCGATGAAAACGGCGACACCGTTCCGTCGGGCGATATCGTTCTGACCGGTGCGGACGTAGCACAGGCATCTACCGGCGGTTCCAAGGATGACACCACCGGAGACATCACCTGGGTGGTTACCCTGGATCTGAACGACAGCGGTACAGAAAAGTTCTATGAGGCAACTTCGGAACTGTACCAGTCCAAGGGACAGATCTCCATCTGGATGGACAACACCATGGTCTCTGCACCGTCTGTCAACGCAGTGATCTCGGACGGCAAGGCATCCATTTCCGGTAACTTTACATATGAAAGTGCAAAGGAACTGGCAGACAAGATCAATTCCGGTGCGCTGCCGTTCTCTCTGGAGACGACAAGCTTTAAGACCATTTCCCCGACCATGGGCGAGGGTGCGCTGACGGCAATGATGATTGCCGGCGTTATTACCCTGGCGCTGATCGTGATTTACATGATCGCCCTGTACCGCCTGCTGGGCGTGGTGGCATCCATCACGCTGATTGGACAGGTTGCCGGTATGCTGGCGGCTGTTTCCGGCTGGTTCGGCTTTATGTCCAGCACCACGCTGACGATCCCTGGTATTGCAGGTATCATCCTGTCTGTGGGCATGGGCGTCGATGCGAACATCATCACCGGCGAGCGTATCCGTGAGGAACTGCGCAAGGGCAAGACGCTGGATACGGCACTGTATTCCGGCTATCACCGTGCGTTTAGTGCGATCCTGGACGGTAACCTGACCGGTATCCTGGTATCCATCGTGCTGATGGGTGCATTCGGCGTGCCAGACAGCATCTGGGCAAAGATCTTCAACCACACGATCTTCTGGTTCTTCGGTGCGACCACAGAGGGCGTTATCTACTCCTTTGGCTTTACACTGATGACCGGTCTGATTATGAACTTTATCATGGGCGTGTTTGCGGCAAGACTGATGACCATGTCTCTGTCTCGGTTCAAGTGCTTCCAGAACAAGAAACTCTATGGAGGTGGTATCAATGTCAAAGCAGACTAAGGACGCAAAGCATTTTGATGTAGACGTAAAAGTACGTGATTTCTGTTCCAAGTCGAAGCTGTTCTTTATCATCGGCTTTGCACTGATCCTGATCTCGTTGCTCTCCACCTTTACCGGCGTAGACGTTGCGCTGGAATTCAAGGGCGGTACGATCATCACCTACAGCTATACCGGTGATGTGGACGAAAGCAGCATTTCCAAGGAACTGACCAGCCTGGTCGGCTCTACCGTAAAGGTACAGCAGGGCGACAGCCTGGACAGCGACACCAAGACCCTGTCCCTGTCCTTTACCTCCAACGAAGGTCTGACCATCGACCGTCAGAACGAAGTAACCAACAAGGTGAAGGAACTCTGCCCGGACAACGAGGTAGAGCTGCTGGACGCCAACGACGTTAACGCACGTTCCGGCGGCGAATTCTTCGCCAAGTGCATCGTGGCAGCAGTATTCGCTGCACTGATCCTGATCGTGTACATTGCGCTCCGGTTCAAGCAGATCAGCGGCTGGTCCGCAGGTGTGTGCGCTGTGCTGGGACTGCTCTCCACACTGATCGTCACCTATGGCTGCGTGGTTCTGTGCCGGTTTGAGATCGACTCCAACTTTATGGCAGTTATCCTGACTCTGCTGGGTTATGCGGTTAACGATACCATCGTTATTTACGACCGTATCCGTGAGAACCAGACACTGCTGCCGGGTACACAGATCCAGGAACTGGTCAACATCAGTGACTCCCAGTCGCTGCGACGCAGTATCCGTACTTCTGTTACCACATTCAGCTCCATGCTGATCGTTACCATCGTTGCGCTGGTAATGGGTCTGGATTCCATTCTGAGTTTCTCCGTGCCGATGATGGCTGGTATTGCAATGGGTACGTTCAACTCCATCTGCTTTGTGCCGAGCCTGTGGGTATGGTGGCAGAAAAAACGTGGCATCAGCGTGCTGAAACCGCCGAAGAAAAAGGCAGCAAAGGTAAGCGTATAAGCGTTTGTTTCGCTTGATATAGGAACAGAAAACCGGTATGGGCAAGAGCGCCCGTGCCGGTTTTTTGCGCATCTGCGGCATGAAAATCGATTTTCGTACATCTGTACAAAAATCTATTGAAATTTCGATTCGGGTATGGTATAATGAAAAAAGCCTGCCGCACCATTTCCGGTGCAGGGCAGAATGCAGGCAGAAAGGAGTGGTTGTATGCTGCGTGCCGGCGTTTCTACGGCTTGCCTGTATCCACGGGTGGTGGAAGAGGCACTGTATGATCTGGCGCTTTCCGGCGTGTCTAATGTGGAAATTTTCATCAACAGCCACTCTGAACTGCGCCGCAGCTTTGTGGATACCATGGCACGCCTGCTGCATCGGTTCGACATGACCTGTGTCTCGCTGCACCCGTTCACCTGTGAGATTGAGCCGACCATGCTCTTTTCCAATTATCCACGGCGTGCGGACGACTATCTGGAATACTGCCGGCATTATTTTTCCGCCATGCAGCAGCTGGGCGCAAAGGTGTTCGTGCTGCACGGGAACAAAGTCCCGGCGGCATCGGTCAACAAGGAGATGTATTTCGAACGCTTTCGCCGGCTGGCAGAGCTGGGAGACTCCTACGGCGTCCAGGTGGCGCAGGAAAACGTGGCACGCTGTACCAGCGCATCCCTGCCGTTTCTGCTGGAAATGCGGGATGCCCTGGGGAAACAGGCGAGATTCGTCCTGGACATCAAGCAGGCGGTGCGCTCCGGCGAAGATCCCCTTGCCATGCTGCGAGGGCTGGGGTCTCATGTGGTACACGTCCACATGAGCGACCACGGCGAATACGGCGACTGCCTTCTGCTGGGGAAGGGGCGCTTTCGGATCAGCGCTTTTCTGGAAATGCTGGCGCAGGTCAGCCCGGACTGCTCCGTGATCCTGGAACTCTACCGCAGCGGCTTTTCCGATGTGGCAGAGCTTGCCGCCAATTACACGCTGCTCCAGAATCGGATTCGCTCCGCAGAGACGGCAGGGAAAGGTAAGGTGTAATGCCGCTATGTATTGTCCCTTTTGCGGAAACATCAACACTCGTGTGATGGACTCCCGTTCGACGGATGAAAAGATTCGCCGCCGCCGGGAATGCCTGGGATGCGGAAAGCGCTTCACGACCTATGAGGCGGTGGAACGTCCCATGCTGATGGTACAGAAAAAAGATGGTTCTTATGAGCCGTTTGATCGTCATAAACTGGTGACAGGAATTTTCAATGCCATCAAAAAACGTCCCGTGACCTCCAGCCTCATCCTGAAACTGGTGAGCGAGCTGGAATCCCAGTATGCCCAGGAGATGCGCAGCGTCGTCACCTCCTCGGAGATCGGGAATGCGGTCATGGAACGCTTGAAACTGATCGACCCGGTCGCCTATGTGCGGTTCGCCTCGGTCTATCAGGATTTTAGAGATGTAGCCGGATTTTTAGCTGCCATCGGCGCACTGGATGAAGAGGAATTGCGGCAGCGCAGAGCAGAAAGGAAGACTAGACCATGAGCAATGATTTCAATGATTTTATGAATACCCCGGACGATACCGGAATGTATGACACCCAGGACATCCAGACCAACAAGGTATGGGCAGCGCTGTCCTATGTGGGCATCCTGTTTATCCTGCCGCTGCTGGTAAACGGCGGACAGTCCCGCTATGCCAAATATCACGCAAACCAGGGCTTTATCCTGTTCCTGACAAACATTGTTGTGGGCATCGCCAGCGCCATTCTGGGAAAGATTCCGGTTTTGGGCGCAGTTCTCTCCGCATTGCTGTCTCTGGCAAGCCTGGCGCTGATGATTATTGGTATCATCAATGCAGCGAACGGCAAGGCAAAGCAGCTGCCGCTGATCGGCGGACTGTTCCACGTGTTTGATAAGTGAGTTCTGAGTCTACGGCTGCATGACCGGAGACATCTGTTCCGGTTGGGTGCAGTCATACTGCACCGCACCCAGCAGGATCTGATCCTCACTCAGCAGCAGCTCTGTGCGCAGGTGTGCCTCGCCGGGGCTGCTCTGTGTATAAGTATAGCGGACGGCTGTCTCGCCCAGGTGTGATGCCAGCGGCAGCGCCTGTGCCTGCTGGAGTGCGGCGTACTCGCTGTAGCTGCCGTCCGCCGCAGCAGGCAGCTGAACGGTCTCTGTGGCGACGCAGCAGCGCTCCGGCTGTCCCTGGCTCTCCAAGAATGCCAGCCGCTGTGCGCCGTCCTGGAGGCAGATCTGGTGCGTCTCCGGTGCGCTTGCCGGCAGATGCAGCCAGTGCCACAAAAAGCCGCAGCCGAAGATCACGCCTGCGGCGCCAAGAAACAGAATCCCTCGTTTTTCCATGATGCAGACCGCCTTTCGAAAATGCTGTGTGTTTCTCTGGGTATAATCTATGTGGACAAACGAAAAATAGAACAGGAGGTCTTTGATGCGATTAGATCAGTTTCTCTCTGCACGCACCATGTATTCCCGCCGGGAACTGCGGCAGATGATCCAGAAGGGAAAGGCGACCGTGGACGGCGCTGTGGTGCGAAAGGCAGACCAGCACGTACAGCCGGACGAGAACACCGTCTGTCTGAACGGCAGACACATCCCCGGCGACCAGTATCTCTATGTGCTGCTGCACAAGCCCAAGGGCTATGTCAGCTCTGCGGATGAGCCGGGGCAGAAGAGCGTTCTGGAACTTGTGCCGCCGGAGCTGTGCCGGAAGGATTTACGACCTGTGGGACGGCTGGACAAAGACTCTACCGGGATGCTGCTGCTCACCGATGACGGGCAGCTGGCGCACCAGGTCATTGCGGCACGGAGCCACGTGGCGAAATACTATCACATCGTGCTGGCTCGCCCCTGGGAGGACGGCTATGCGGAAAAGATGGCAGAGGGCATGGTGCTGGCGGATGGCGCACAGTGTCTGCCGGCAAAGGCTGCCCCGGTGGAAGGCACAGACCGGGAGGCGCTGATCTGTCTGCACGAGGGAAAATATCACCAGGTGCGGCGGATGTTTGCGGCGGCTGGAAATCATGTGGCAGAGCTGGCGAGGATCGCCATGGGCGGACTGGAAATGCCCCAGGATCTGGAAATTGGCACGTGCTGTGTGCTGTCTGAAAAAGATGTCCAAAAAATGCTGAATTGTGAAACCAATTTTGCAAGTTTGCTACAAACGCTAAAAAAGCATTCGTCATAATGGATAAATGTACAAGCAGAATTTTGGGCAAATAACGACTTGAAAAATGTTTTTATTTTTGGTATGATATATATATCATCGAGAACGGCGGACGGGAAACGCCCGTGAGGACGTTCTGGAAAAATCTTATTTAGGAGGAACTGCGCAAATGGCAAGTTTATCACTTCGACATATTTATAAAAAGTATCCGGGCAATGTAGTCGCTGTAAAGGACGTTAACCTGGAAATCAAGGATAAGGAATTCATCGTTCTGGTAGGACCGTCTGGATGCGGTAAGTCTACGACCCTGCGTATGATCGCTGGTCTGGAAGAAATTTCCGAAGGTGAGCTGTACATCGGCGACCGCCTGGTAAACGACATCGCTCCGAAGGACAGAGATATCGCAATGGTATTCCAGAACTACGCTCTGTATCCGCACATGACCGTATTCGACAACATGGCATTCGGTCTGAAGCTGCGTAAGGTACCGAAGGACGAGATCGCACGCAAGGTAGAAGAGGCTGCAAAGATCCTGGATCTGAGCCACCTGCTGGATCGTAAGCCGAAGGCTATGTCCGGTGGTCAGAGACAGCGTGTTGCACTGGGTCGTGCAATCGTTCGTAATCCGCAGGTATTCCTCCTCGACGAGCCGCTGTCCAACCTGGACGCAAAGCTCCGTGCGCAGATGAGAACTGAGATCTCCAAGCTGCACAAGAAGCTGGGTACCACATTTATCTATGTAACACATGACCAGACTGAGGCTATGACCATGGGTGACCGTATCGTAGTTATGAAGGATGGTATCATTCAGCAGATCGATACACCGCAGGCTCTGTACGAGCGTCCGGGCAACAAGTTCGTTGCAGGATTCCTGGGATCTCCGCAGATGAACTTCATCGACGCTGTTCTGAAGAAGGCAGACAACTACTATGTAGAGTTCGGCGCAGATGCTACCAAGACCAGCAAGGCTGTGAAGTATCAGGTTGAAGTTCCGGCTGCAAAGGTAACTCCGGAGCTGGCAAAGTATGTTGACAAGGAAGTTACTCTGGGTATCCGTCCGGAGGCTCTCCACGATGACGAGATGTTCCTGTCCAACGCATCTACCGGTGTTGTTGACGCTACTGTTGAAATCACCGAAATGATGGGTGCTGAGACTTATCTGTACCTGGTATGCGCTGGCGTTCAGATGACTGCTCGTGTTGATCCTCGCTCTACCGCTCGTCCGCAGGATGAGATCAAGATCGCTCTGGATCCGAACAAGATTCACCTGTTCGACAAGGAAACTGAGGAGACCATCATTAACTGATTGGTGCCTTTTGCGTAAATCGAAATAAAATGAAAAGCCTGTGCGCCGGATGGCGTGCAGGCTTTTTTGCGTCTCTTGCATAGCTATGGAAAAATTTGCAGAAAGTGTGGTTTCTTTCAGCCTATTTTAAGCTTTTTCCGGTATACTAAAAGCATGGATTGAAGAAATCCCCCAATTCCCCTTTTTATGTCCTGTTTTGACGTCATGTCTGACGGATATGCAATGGCTTCATCTGTTTTTAGACCTGCAATTTCCCTTTTTGCAGGTCGTTTTTTTATGCGGAAAAACGAAAAAAGCACTTCGAAATGAAGTGCTTTTTTCTTGGCGCGGAAGGAGGGATTTGAACCCTCGCGCCGGTTTCCCGACCTACTCCCTTAGCAGGGGAGCCCCTTCACCACTTGGGTACTTCCGCATTTTATCATCCAAAGGAGGAACAGCTGTAAATGTTCCGCTCCATGTATTATTCGTTGGCGGAGAGGGTGGGATTCGAACCCACGGTTCCTCTCGGAATCACTAGTTTTCAAGACTAGCTCCTTAAACCGCTCGGACACCTCTCCATTGGACTGCATCAAACAGCTTTATTATTATACTATAAAAAGCAGATTTTGTCAAGAGAAAACAGCAAATTTTTTTGGACAATTTCAAAAAGTTCTGTTTTCAATGGAAAAAGAAAAAAATCCGGGAAAAAGTTGATGCTTGTGTTGAAAAAGCAAAAGAAAATCAGCGCCTTTGATGTTGAAAAGAAAGGGGCTTGCATTCCCGGGACAGATGCTTTATAATAGAAACAGCACAAAAAAGGAGCGATTGCCATGTTATACGCATATACATTAGAAACGCCGGCAGAAAATCTCTGCCCCATCACTGCCCAGGTGCAGGGCGCAGTGGCGGAAAGCGGCGTGACAGACGGCATTTGTGTGGTATACTGTCCCCACACCACCGCCGGCATCACCATTAACGAAAATGCAGACCCGGATGTAGTGACAGACCTGCTGCTGGCATATCGGAAAGCCTTTCCGGATCGCCCGGAGTTTCGCCACATGGAGGGCAACTCTTCCGCACACGCCCGTGCCTCTGCCATGGGCAGCAGTGTCACCATTCCGGTGCGAAACGGCAGACTGGTGCTTGGCACATGGCAGGGCGTGTACTTCTGCGAGTTTGACGGTCCACGCCGCCGGACGTTTTACGTCAGCGTCATTGCCGGATAGAAAGGGGAATCACCATGGATAAAGAAAAAATCGAACAGTTGCAGAAATGGGTGGATGCGTCTGACCGGATCGTCTTTTTTGGCGGCGCAGGCGTTTCCACAGAAAGCGGCATCCCGGACTTCCGCAGCCAGGATGGGCTGTATCACCAGCAGTATGACGTGCCGCCGGAGACCATCCTCAGCCATACTTATTTTGAACGGCATACCGGGGATTTTTACCGGTTTTACCGGAACAAGATGATCTGTCTCACGGCAAAGCCCAATGCGGCGCACAAAAAGCTGGCGGAGCTGGAACAAGCCGGAAAGCTGCTGGCAGTGGTGACCCAGAACATCGACGGGCTGCACCAGATGGCTGGCAGCAAGACGGTTCTGGAACTGCACGGCAGTGTGCATCGGAACATCTGCCAGGTGTGCGGCGCCGTCTATGATGCTGAGTGGATCATGCTGACAAACGGCGTGCCGCACTGTGAAAAATGCGGCGGCAGAGTCAAGCCGGATGTGGTACTGTATGAGGAGTCCCTGCCGGAGGAGACGCTGACACGGTCGGTGAATGCCATTGCCAATGCGGACTTGCTGCTGGTGGGCGGCACATCGCTGACGGTCTATCCGGCGGCAGGGCTGCTGCGGTATTTTCGGGGCGACCATCTGGTTCTGCTGAACCGGGACGCAACGCCGATGGATGAACAGGCGGACCTGTGCATCCGGGAACCCATCGGCAAGGTGCTGGAACAAATTCAAGTGAGGGATAAGGCATGAAGATGTTGGTACAGCGTGTGAAACACGCAAAGGTCTCCGTGGAGGGCAAAACCACCGGAGAGATCGAACAGGGATTTCTGGTACTCCTGGGCATTGCGCCGGAGGACACCCAGGAGATCATGGAAAAAATGGTGGACAAGCTGCTGCGGCTGCGGATCTTCTCGGATGAGAACGACAAGATCAATCTGTCCCTTTCCGATGTGGGCGGCAGTCTGCTGCTGGTGTCGCAGTTTACGCTCTATGCGGACTGCCGCAAGGGCAATCGCCCCAGCTTTGTCCATGCTGCACCGCCGGCGCAGGCGGAGGCACTGTACGAATCCTGTAAGGCGTACTGCCGGGAACGTGTTCCGGTGGTGGAGTCCGGCATCTTCGGCGCAGATATGCAGGTGGAGTTGTGCAATGACGGTCCGTTTACCGTCATGCTGGATTCGGATGAGATCATAAAGCGGTGAGAGCTGCCTTTTTCCACGGCTTTCCACACCATAGCGTGTTGAAAAGTGGAGAAATCTGTGGAAAACCGATTCCAGAAACGACGCTGTTATGGTCTGTTTGACAGTGCTTTTCTGCGTTAGGGATGCCTACTGTCAAGTTGCACAAAAAGCAGATTGGATATTTTACATGAAATCCATCATCTTCCTGTTGACAATTTGGTGCAAATGTGATATAATCATAACAGAAGCAAGGCAGATGATTCACAGCATATCCCGCTTGTGATGATGCTTCGTATAGAAATACATTTCCGGCAAAAGAATTGCGAGGTGTCGGCGGTATTTCATTTTTGCAATTTTAGAATTTTGCAGTTATCTCTCTTTTTCTCATTGCTTTACTGAAACCGTGTTTTTCCGTTTGGAGAAACACAGTTTCGCTTTTTCCCGGCACATCTCTTGACAGATGCGGCAAAACAAGGTATAATGACAACAGGCGGCGCCGCTGTCCGCAGGGGACAAAAAGGGGTACCTGGGGCGCAGAAAGACAGGATGCCGCTGTGGAAAAGCCAAGCGTACCTGCCTGCGAATCATGCAGACGGGTTAGGACAGAAAGGACTTGTAAATGATGAAAACAAAAATCTGGACAAAAAGTCTGGCTGGCGTATGCGCAGCAGTCACCGCAGTGCCGGTTCTGGCAATGTCAGCATCTGCGGCGACCTATGAACCGGTTGCAGTGACGGGCTGTAAGGTAGTTGCGCTGGGCGATGACTGCCTGGCAGAGACAGGCGACGGAAAGTCTGCAGTCTCCATTGTGGCAGATTATCTGGGCGGCACTGCCGTAAACTATGCGAAGGTCGGTGCAACTTCCGGCGACCTGGTGACTGCGGTGCAGTCCGATGCGGCGCTCCGTGCTGACGTAGAATCCGCAGAAGTCATCATGGTCTCTGTGGGCGTAAACGATCTGATCGCACAGGTGCTGTATGAGAACACTGACCTGGTAGACCTGTCCAATTGCAGCACGCTGATCGATGTGGCAAACAAGCTGACCACCGATACCAACAAGCTGGATGCAGCCAATAAAAAGCTGGCGGTAAATCTGCCGGGCGTTGTGGATACCATATTTGCCAACATTGAGACTGTGGTCACCGATCTGCACAAGCTGAACCGTACCGCAGATATTGTGGTAGAATCTGTCAACAACCCTCTGGGCGTAGACTATAATGGTGGACTGCCGGGCGTTTCTCAGAACCGCCGTGCCGTTGTCTCTTACTTATACACCTATCTGGATGTGGCACTTGACGGCGGCGTTGTGAACAATTTCGTGCTGGAACCGATGACAGTCGCAGACGGACTGAACAAGCGCATCGCAAACCTGGAAGATGCTTCTGCGGCAGACTTCTATGCCTCTTATGTGGGCGCAGCCGGTGAAAAGGCGATCGGCTTTGAACTGAGCAACATCATGAATCTGGATATGACCTTTACACCGGTGGGACAGGTGGCTCTGGCTGCCGCAGCGATCCAGTCGACCGAGATGCTTTCCCACGGAAACGGCAGTGTCGTTGCAGATGCTTATGCGGCAACCGGCAAAAGTGATGATATGAAAACACTTCGTGCGTCCCTGGACAGCATGATAAATGCTGCCGCAGCGCACACCATGCCTGCATATTACATGGGTGATGCAGATGCCAGCGGCCGTGTGGATACTGATGACCTGTTCCTCTGCATGTACAATATTGCTCTGGTAGGTGCCGGCTATGATACACAGCTGGATCCCGTTCAGCGCAAGGCTCTGGATGCAGATGCCGACGGCAAGCTGGACAGCCAGGATATGTTCCTTTGGATGTACTATATGGCACAGGCAGGTGCCGGCATTGACGTAAATCTGGAGGACTATCTGGCACAGAATAAGGCTGCTTAAACGCCTTTTCTGCACTGAAACAGTCAGAAACCCTATGAAATGTGGAATGTGAAGTCTTTGTGGGACGCATTTTACCTTCTTTTCTATCGCTTATCATACGTTTATCACATAAAACCGTATAATAATAATTACAGAAAGCGAAAAGCACAAAACCACCGCCGAAAACCAAACAGCGGTGTTCAGGATAGAAAGGAAGAAAAGATCATGGCTGACTTTGAAAACAAAAACAACACGCAGTGGAATGAAAACAATGCGGCGCAGAACGGAGCATCTGCTCCCAATGCTGCCGGTACAGCAGACAGTGTGAAAAACGCTGCGCAGAACACTTCCGGCGCAGGATATAACACAAACCCCACCAATACCGGTTCCAGCGCAAACGGCGCTGCAAACCCGTATGCTTACCAGAACGGATATTACCGGAACACCACACCCCACCAGGATGAGGCAGTTCACAGCGGCGCTTATCAGAACGGCAGCACCTACGGCAATCCGGCAGGCAGCAATACATCCAACGTCAACAACACCGTATCTGCCGGAAACGGCGGCAACGGCAACAACGGCGGTTATTCCTATGTGAACTATTACTCCGACCCCAACGGCGGCGACCCCAACAAAAAGCCGAAGAAAAAGCACACCGGTCTAAAGATTGCGGCTTTTGTTATGGCGATGGTTCTGGTCTCCGGCGGTTCGATCGGTGTCTATGAGGGCATCCGCTCTGCCAATGCTGACAACGGCAGTTCTATTGTGGCAAGCAATGATTCTTCCGCAGCAGATGAAAGCCAGAGCAAAAAGTCGGACAGCGATTCTTCCAAGAAGAGCAGTTCTGATCAGAGTTGGATCCAGCTGGCATCTACCAACGGTTCGATGTCGGTAGCAGATATTGTCAAGAAGGTGACTCCGTCGGTTGTCGGCGTACAGTCCACGTTCTCTTCTTCCAACGGCAATACCAACAATAACAGTTACGGCGGTTTCTTCGGCTACGGCAACGGACAGCAGGGCAGCGGCTCACAGGGCATGACCGGCGTCGGCACTGGCATCATCATGTCGAAGGATGGCTATATCGTCACCAATGCACATGTGATTTACGACGATGAGTACGGTTACGGCGAGGCATCCTCCGTACAGATCCAGATGTCGGATGAGACCACTACTTATGATGCACGCATCGTGGCATACGACAAAGAGGCAGATATCGCTGTACTGAAAATCGATGCAGACAATCTGACTGCCGCAGAATTTGGCGACAGCAGCAGCTGTGAAGTGGGTGAAATGGTAGTTGCTATCGGTAACCCGCTGGGACTCCAGTTCCAGAATACGGTTACCTGCGGCATCATCTCCGCACTGGACCGTAAGGTCACCATCAACGACAACACCATGACGCTGATCCAGACCGATACGGCGATCAACAACGGTAACTCCGGCGGTCCGCTCATCAACAGCTCCGGTCAGGTTATCGGCATCAACTCTGCGAAGATGTCCAGCACCTATTCCGGTGAGGCAACTGTAGAAGGTATCGGCTTTGCTATCCCGATGTCTGAGGCGAAGAGCATCATTGACGATTTGATCAACTATGGCTATGTGACCGGCCGTCCGCAGCTTGGCATTTCCTGCCAGGATGTGACAGAGGCAGTTTCACAGGCTTACAATATTCCGGTCGGCGCTTATATTTTCAGCGTCACCAGCGGCGGTGCAGCTGACCAGGCTGGTCTGCAGCCAGGCGATGTTATCACCGGCATCCAGGATCAGACCATCACGACCACCGAAGAACTGAACGCAGTCAAGAACCAGTACAAGGCTGGGGATACCATCACGCTGACCTATGTCCGTGCCGGCGAGACCAAAAAGGTCGATGTCATACTGGCAGAAGTACAGCAGAGTGAGAATAACTAATGATTTAGGTACTGCGTTATTCAATTGACATCTTGTTTTTTTTCATACATTCTCCTTATTATTTTTCGGGAAAGCGTCCGACAGTTTCTGTCGGACGTTTTTCTGTTACAACGGCTGTTTTCCACGTATCTTTTTGCAGCCTCACGCAGGATTTTCACGTAATTTCCATAAACATATGCAATAATAGGAACATAGAAAAACAGAAATCACGCTTGGGGAATTGGGTATCACATACGAGGAGTTTTAACAAATGACAAATTCACATCATGGGGTACCAAATACAAAAAGGAGCGTGAGTCTCATGCAAAAGAAAATATTTGCCTGGGCAATGAGCATGGCGGTAGCGGCGATGATCGCCTGCACCGGATGCACACAAAACAGCAGCACATCTAGCGGCACGGACAGCGAAACAGCACAGACGACCACGCTGGAAGAAACAGACGGCTCGGTCAGCAGCCAGAATCTTTCTGCGGTGCAGTCCGGAACTGCCGGCGTGACCACCGATGCAGGCGACCTTTGCGACACTTATGACAGCTTTGACGCAGAGATCGCTCTGGCAGACGACGACACCAAGGTCACCGGCAATACAAAAGCCGTTTCCGTGAAAAACAACCGGGTCACCATTTCCGCAGGCGGCACCTATCGTATCAGCGGCAAGCTGACAAAGGGACAGGTAGTTGTCACCGGCTTGGAAAAGGTAAAGCTTTATCTGGACGGCGCAGAGATCACCAGCCTGTCCGGTCCGGCACTGGTGTGCGTCAATGAAAAGCGCACCGTCCTGTCACTGGCGAAGGGTACGAAAAACGTTTTGACAGACAGCGCCGACAACGCCGAGACCACAGAGAGCAGAAACAACGTGGATGCCTGCGCTCTGTTTGCACAGGATAAGCTGACGATCAACGGCAGCGGCAGCCTGGCAGTCTCCGGAAACAGCCGGGACGGCATTGTCTGCAAGGATACGATGAAACTGGTGAATGGTACGATCACCGTGGATGCGGCAGAGGATGGTGTAAAGGGCAAGGACTGCGTGGCAATGTTCGGCGCAGATCTGACTGTGACTGCCGGCAATGACGGTGTAAAGTCCACCGAGGACAGCGATGCCGCAAAGGGCTTTTTGCAGCTGACGGACGGCAGTGCCGCAGTGACAGCCGGCGGCGATTGTCTCCAGGCAGAGTCTCTGGTGTGGGTGACAGACGGTACGTATACCCTCACCAGCAACGGCACGGCTGTGGATGCAGAGACCGGCGAGACCTCCAGCAGCAAAGGTATTAAGTGCAGCGGTGATGTTGAAATCGCCGGCGGCACACTGACCATTGATGCGGCAGAGGATGGCGTGAACTGCGGCGGCGCTATGGAGATACAGGACGGCGAGATGACCGTTTCCAGTGCCGAGGACGGCATCCAGGCAGACGGTGACCTCACCATTTCCGGCGGCACTGTCCAGGTGACGACCACCGGAGAAGTGGCAGCCTCTGCACAGGACGACTTCCAGCCCGGCAATTTTGGCGGCGGTACACCGCCTTCCGGTGAAATGCCCTCTGGAGATGCACCCTCCGGAAATCCGCCGGAGCTGCCGGACGGCGAGACCTTTGGCGGCGGCAATCCGCCCAGCGGAAATGCACCTTCCGGCGATGTTCCCGGACAGAACGGGCAGAATGCCAACGCCGAAAACGCTGACGTCATCCAGGCGGCAGCCGTTCAGACGGATACCACTGCGGCATCTGTGACAGACGCAGCAGATTCGCAGACAACAACAACCACAACAACGGCAGATGATGCCACCAGCAAGGGCATCAAGTGCGGCGGCAATCTGGTGATGAGCGGCGGCAGCTGTACCATTCACTCCACAGACCACGCTGTTCACGCTGCCGGAACGGCAGAACTCTCCGGCACAACGCTGGACATTACTTCCGACAACAAGGGCATCAGCAGCCACGGTGATCTCACCGTTTCAGACGGCAGCATTACCATTCACAGCTGCACCGAGGGCATTGAGTCAAAGGCGGAAATGAACATCAGCGGCGGCGAGATACGGATTCTGGATGCCACCGATGACGGACTGAACACCGGCGGCGCAGACAGTGGCTCCCACGCCATGACCATTTCCGGCGGCTATATCTACGTCAACGCCTCCGGTGACGGTGTGGATTCCAACGGCACATGGACAATGACCGGCGGCACACTGCTGGTGTGCGGTCCGACCAGCGGCGGAGACGGCTCGCTGGATGCCAACGGGGATATGACCTATACCGGCGGCACACTGCTGGCGCTGTCCAGCAAGGGCATGATGGAATATCCGGAGAGCGGCTGTCTGGTGGCAACCAACTGCAACGCAGCAGCCGGCGACCAGATCAGCATTGTGGATCAGAACGGTACGGTTCTTGTGACACTGCAGTCGCCCAAGGCGGTCTCCGATGTGATCTATGGCATCGGTGACGGCGACTCGTCGGATTATACCATTGTGACCGGCGGCACATATTCCGGCACGCTGAACGATGACGGCTATGCCGAGGGCGGAACGGTCAGCGGCGGCACGGAAGTGACAGCAAACGGCGGCTCCGGCGGCATGAACGGCGGTCAGCCCGATGGAATGCCTTCGGGACAGCCCGGCGGACAGGGCGGCACACCGCCCAGCGGTTCTAACGGCGGCACGCCTCCGGAAAAGCCGGGACAGAACAGCACGGACAGCAGCACAGAAAACTCCTGACCAGACACCATCCGATTCAAAGTAGTCTTTCACATATGACAACACCACGCAAGCTTTGTGCGGTGCTGTCCAAAAAATGCGCACGGGCGAAAAGTCTGTGCGCATTTTTGGGGTCGGAGGCGCATATTTTCCCGGCGGAAAATCAGACCTTTCGGCGGCAAAGAAAACAAATGCTGGAAGAATCTGTTTTGTGACCGTCATTTTGCGCAAAAATAGTGCGCAAGCGGCATGAAATTCACTGCACATTATGGAAATTACTTGACAAAGCGGTGTACTCTCTGTTATAATGAAACTGTATGCTGTAAGCGCTGTTTGGAAGAGAAAACGGGCGTACAGCTTTGCCGGGAATGCCCGGCAGATCCTTTGGAAAGGAACACACAGCGGCACAGGATTCTGTGCTGTGATATCATCATGAAAACTAACTGCAACCGAGACCAGTTCAAGCGCATTTTTTCGTTTTTTGCGGCGGTGCTGCTGGTGGGAATGTATGCAGCCGGCTTTGCATGGGTCTGGTATGAAAGCTACAGTTCTGCCATTCTGCTGCCGTTTTACCGGCGGGGCAACTGGGTCATGATCCTAATCTATGTGGTGCTGGTGCTGCTGTTTGCCAAGTCATTCGGCGGACTGAAGATCGGCTATCTCAAGCGAACGGATATGTTCTATTCCCAGACGCTTTCCATCTTCTGTGTCAACGTGGTGACGTATTTTCAGATCAGCGTGGTCAACCGTGACTTTTCTGCTACGGTGCCGATGGTGCTGCTGACGATCGTAGATCTGGCGGTGCTGATCCTGTGGATCGTGCTGACCAACAAGCTGTATTTCCGGCTGTATCCGCCGAGAAAGCTGGTGGTCATCTACGGCGACCGGAACGCCGCCGAGCTGGTGCTGAAAATGAGTCGCCGGGTGGACAAGTATATGATCTGCGAATCCGTCAGCGCATCTGCGCCGCCGGAGGAGATCCGGGAGGCGATCTCCCGGTATGAGGGCATCATCCTCTGCGAGGTCTCCGGGCGGCTGCGCAACGATCTCATCAAATATTGCTTTGCACAGAATGTCCGGGCGTATATTGCGCCGAAAATATCCGACATTATCCTAAGAGGCGCAGAGGAGATCCGGCTGTTCGACACGCCGCTGCTGCTCTGCCGGAACTACGGGCTGACATTTGAGCAAAAGCTGGGCAAGCGTATCTTCGACCTGGTTTTTGCCGTTGTCTTTCTGGTGATCCTGTCGCCGGTGATGCTGGCGTCTGCCATCGCCATCAAGCTGGATGACGGCGGACCGGTGCTTTTCAAGCAAAAGCGTCTGACCTATCACGGAAAGGAATTTTACGTCTATAAGTTCCGGAGCATGGTGGTGGATGCGGAAAAATCCGGACCGCAGCTGGCAAAGGAAAACGACAGCCGCATCACCAAGGTGGGACGCATCCTGCGGAAATGCCGTCTGGACGAGCTGCCCCAGCTCATCAACATTCTCCGTGGCGATATGTCCGTGGTGGGACCCAGACCGGAGCGCCCAGAACTGGCAGAAGAATATGAAAAAACCATGCCGGAATTTGAGTTCCGGCTGCAAGTGAAGGCAGGACTCACCGGGTATGCACAGGTCACCGGACTGTATGACACCCTGCCTTATGATAAACTGAAAATGGACTTGATGTACATTGAAAACTATTCCATTTTCATGGACCTGCGCATTATTCTGATGACACTGAAAACTGCATTGTTCCCCGGGGAAACCAATGAAGAGGCAAATGCGCACGATGCGCAGGAGCTGCTGTACCAGGAGGAACAGATACAGGAGCAGGAAAAAGAGAAAGGAGATCACTCATGAAAGTGACCGCAGTCATCATGGCAGGCGGCAGAGGCGAACGCTTCTGGCCCAAGAGCCGTGGCAATTATCCCAAGCAGTTTCTCTCTCTGACCAAGGACGGAGAAACCATGATCCAGAAAACCGTAAAGCGTCTGCTGCCTATGGTGGCAATGGAGGACGTATTCGTAGTGACCAACGTAAGCTATGCCGCACTGGTCAAGGAACAGCTGCCGCAGCTGCCGGAGGAGAACATCCTGCTGGAGCCGTGTGCCAGAAATACAGCACCCTGTATCGGTCTGGCTGCCGCTGTGATCCGCAAGAAGTACGGCGAGGCAATGATGCTGGTGCTGCCCTCAGACCACCTCATCCGCTATGAAGAGATGTACGTGGACACCCTGCGCCAGGCAGTGGCTGTGGCAGAAAAAGAACAGAATCTGGTGACCATCGGCATTACCCCCACCTATCCGGAGACCGGCTATGGCTATATCAACTTTGAGCGTGACACCGACCTGGGAATGCCCGGCGTTTATCGGGTAGAGCGCTTTGTGGAAAAGCCGGATCTGGACACCGCCAAGGAATACCTGGCATCGCACCGGTATCTGTGGAACAGCGGTATGTTCGTGTGGAAGACTTCTTCCATCCTGGCGAACATCCAGAAATTGATGCCGGACATCTACGAGGGTCTGGAGCGCATTGAGGCGGCAGTTGGCACAGGCAGCTATGCGTCCGTGCTGGAAACCGAGTATCACGCATTCCGCAGCGAGTCCATCGACTTCGGCGTCATGGAAAAGGCGGAGAACATTTACACCCTGCCGGGCAGCTTTGGCTGGGACGATGTGGGAAACTGGCTGGCAGTGGAGCGCATCAATCCCACCAACGAATACGGCAACTATATCGAGGGCGATGTCATCACCATCGGCACAGAGCGCAGCACCATCTGCGGCGGCAAGCGTCTGATCGCTGCGGTGGGCATCGAAGATCTTATTGTGGTAGATACCGATGACGCCGTGCTGATCTGCGCCAAGGACAGCACCCAGGATGTCAAGAAGGTCATCGAGAATCTGAAGATCTGCAACCGAAACCAGCTGGTATAAGCAAAGGCATAACAATGCCGCTTAGATAGAAAGGAAAAGGAAATACTATGAGCAAACACGCACTGATTACAGGCATCACAGGACAGGACGGCTCTTATCTGGCAGAACTGCTGCTGGAGCAGGGCTATGAAGTATACGGCATCATGCGCCGGAAGAGCGTTGTAGACTACGGCAACGTAGAACACATCAAGGAAAAGATCCACTTCATCTATGCAGACATGACCGACGTCATCTCTCTGATCTCCGCAATGCGCATCTCTCAGGCAGACGAAGTGTACAACCTGGCTGCACAGTCTTTCGTGGCTACCAGCTGGGAGCAGCCGCTGGCAACCGCAGAGATCGACGCTCTGGGTGTTACCAATATGCTGGAGGCAATCCGTGCCGTAAAGCCGGAGTGCCGTTTCTACCAGGCATCCACTTCTGAAATGTTCGGTTTGGTACAGGAAATGCCGCAGACCGAAAAGACCCCGTTCTATCCGAGAAGCCCGTACGGCGTTGCAAAGCTGTATGGTCACTGGATCACCAAGAACTATCGGGAAAGCTACGGTCTGTTCGCTTGCTCCGGCATCTTGTTCAACCATGAGTCTGAGCGCCGTGGCCTGGAATTCGTAACCCGTAAGATCACAAACGCAGTTGCAAGAATTAAACTGGGCGTACAGGATCACGTAGAGCTGGGCAACATGGATTCCAAGCGTGACTGGGGTCACTCCAAGGACTATGTCCGTGCAATGTGGCTGATGCTCCAGCAGGACAAGCCGGACGATTATGTAATCGCAACCAACGAGACCCGCACCGTTCGGGAATTCGTAGAGACTGCTTTCGGACACGTAGGCATCAACATTGAGTGGCAGGGCAGCGGCGTAGACGAGATCGGTATCGACAAGGCTACCGGCAAGACCGTGGTTTCCGTCAATAAGAAGTTCTTCCGTCCGGCAGAAGTAGACGTACTGCTGGGCAATCCGGCAAAGGCAGAGTCTGTCCTGGGCTGGAAGCGTGACATTTCCTTCTCTGAACTGGTAGAGCGCATGGTAAAGAACGACCTGGCTCTGGTAGAACACGAGCTGAAGTGCCAGAACGTATAAGCAATATAGCACAACAGACAATGAGATCATAAAAACAGGGGCAGAGTTTCTCTGCCCTTGTTTCCATATCATGCACGGAAGGAGAAACACGGAATGCGCATTGCATTTGATGTCCTGCCGCTGATCGGCTGCCGCATGACGGGCATCGGCTATTGTGAGGCAGGGCAGATCCAGGCTCTCACCAGGCTGTATCCGGACGATGAGTTTCTGCTGCAGTTTTTCTCCCGGAAAAACGAGGAGATCAAGATCCAGCGGCTCCAGCCCTATCTTCGGGAGAATGTAAAGCCCCACTGGGCAAAGGCATCCGGCTATGTCTATCGGCTGGTGTCCAACTTTCTGCCCGTCTCTTATCGGCACTACTTCGGCGATAAGGCACAGGTGACCCATTTCTTCAACTATATCGTACCGCCGAAGGTGGCAGGAAAAACTGTGGTCACGGTACACGATATGGTGTACAAGACCTTTCCGGAAACGGTGCGTGGCAGGACCCGTTATATGCTGGACACCGGGCTGAAAAAGTCCATGAAGCGTGCCAGCCGCATTGTGACGGACTCGGAGTTCTCCAGGCAGGAGATCATTCGCTATTTCCCGCAGTTTGCGGACAAGATCCGTGTGGTTTACTGCGGCGTGAATACGGAAAAATTCCACCCGGTGGACGACCCGGCGCAGATCAGCGCTGTCAAGGAGAAGTACGGCATCGACCGGGACTATTTCCTCTACCTGGGGACAGTGGAACCCCGAAAGAATCTGGAGCGTCTGATCGAGGCGTATGACCGGTTCTGTCAGGGAAAGGAGACACCGCCGTATCTGGTGCTTGCCGGCGGCAAGGGCTGGCTGGACAGCGGCATCTACAAAAAGGCAGAGGAACTGGGCAGGGGCGACCTGGTGAAGTTCACGGAATATGTACCGGATGAAATGCTCTGTCCGCTGATGTGCGGTGCGCTGGCATTCGTGTTCCCGTCGATCTATGAGGGATTTGGGATGCCGCCGCTGGAGGCAATGGCGTGCGGCGTTCCGGTGCTGACCACCCATGCGGCATCGCTGCCGGAAGTGGTCGGCGAGGATGCCGTGGTGACAGACCCCTATTCGCCGGAGGACATCGCCGCCGGATTGGAGCGGCTGTATACGGACGAGGCACTGCGGCAGCGGTTGAAAGCGGCAGGGCCGAAACGTGCGGCGCAGTTCACCTGGGAGCGCTCCGCAGAGCAGCTCTATGCGGTCTATCAGGAGGCTTGCCGTGAGTGAGCAGAGAAAGCTGCATATTTTGCAGGTCAACAAGGCGTATTATCCCCACATCGGCGGCATTGAAAGCCTGGTGCGGACATTTTCCCGGGAGCTGCAAAAGCGTGCAGAGGTGAAAGTTCTGGTCTGCCAGGAAAAGGGGAAGGGCGAGGACCGGGTAGTCGAAGGCGTACCGGTACACTATGCGTCCAGCCTCGGCACATACTTTTCCTGTCCGCTGTCCTTTTCCTTTCTGCGGAAATTCCGGGAGATGGCGAAGTGGGCAGACGTGGTGGAGTTCCACGTGCCGTTTCCGCTGGCAGATCTGGCGTGCCTGCTGTCCGGCTATCGTGGCGGCGTGGTGATCGCCTGGCACAGCGATGTGGTGCGGCAAAAGACACTGCTCCGGTTTTATAAGCCATTGCTGATGAAATTCCTGCGCCGTGCGGACTGCATCATTGCGGCGACAGAGGGACACATCACCAGTTCGCCGTTTCTGACCCAGTTCCGGGAAAAATGCCGCATTATCCCTTACGGCATTGACGTGCAGGCGTACCGGAGCGTGGAACGCAAGCCCATCCTGCGGCAGGTACAGCAAAATCCGGAAACGGTGCGTGTGCTGTTTGTGGGACGGTTCGTGTACTACAAGGGCATTGAGGTGCTGCTGCACGCATTTGCCGGGGTGCATGGCTGTGAGCTGTTCCTGGTGGGACACGGCACGCCGGAGATGGAAGAGAAACTGCACCGCATGACGGAAGAGGCGCACATGGCGGCGCAGGTACATTTCCTGGGAAATCTGCCGGAGGAAGATCTCCGGGCGGCGTTTGCGGACTGTGATGTCTTTGTGTTGCCCTCGGTGGCGAACAGCGAGGCGTTCGGCATCGTGCAGCAGGAGGCGATGGTCTACGGCAAGCCGGTCATCAACACGGCGCTGCCCACCGGCGTGCCGCACGTCAGCCTGGACGGTGTGACGGGAATCACCGTACCGCCGGAGGATGCAGACGCACTGGCGCAGGCAATACAGAAGCTGGCGGATGACAAGACGCTGCGGGAACAGTACGGCAGCGCAGCGGCAAAGCGTGTGGCAGAGGAATATGAGGAGAAAGACGTGGTAGACAAGGTGTATGCCACGCTGAAAGAAGTAGCAGAAAGGCGGCAAAGGAAATGAAAGCACTGATTATTGGCGGCGGCGGATTTGTAGGACGGTATCTGGCGGAACACCTGGTGCAGGACTGCGGTTGGGAGACATTTCTGACAAAGCTGCCCAAGGAGAATGTGGAAGTAGAGGGCTGTGAGGCGTACAATCTGGACATTCTGGACAAGGACGCTGTCGAGGCGCTGCTGGTGCGGCTGAAACCGGATGCCATTTTACATCTGGCGGCGCAGAGTTCAGTGGCTTATTCCTGGAAGAATCCCCAGCTGACGGCGGATATCAACATCCACGGCTGTCTGAATGTGCTGGATGCAGTGCGCAGCGTTCCCGGCTATGCGCCGAAGATTTTGCTGATTGGTTCCGGTGAGGAATACGGCGTACTGCCGGAAAACACCAGCCTGGTGAGCGAGACCACGCCGGTGCATCCGGCGAATCCGTATGCCATCACCAAGCTGGCGCAGAATCTCTTCGGCGAGCTGTACGCCAAGGCATATGATATGCACATCATGATGGTGCGTGCGTTCAACCACATCGGTCCGGGACAGCTGCCCCAGTTCGTGGTCTCGGATTTCTGCAAACAGGTGGCAGAGATCTCCGCCGGGGTGCGTGAGCCGGTGATGCGTGTGGGCAATCTGACAGCGGCACGGGATTTCACCGATGTCCGTGATGTGGTCCGGGCGTATTCTCTGCTGATCGAACACGGACGCTCCGGCGAGGTCTACAACGTAGGCAGCGGCAGAGCCATTTCCATCCAGGAGATTCTGGACCGCATCATTGCACACAGCGGCACAGACATCACCGTGGAAGTAGACCCGGCGAAGCTGCGTCCGGTAGAAGTGCCGGTGATCCGGGCGGATATCTCCAAGCTCCAGGCGGACACAGGCTGGCAGCCGGAGATCCCGCTGGAACAGACCATTGCAGAGACACTGGACGACTGGAAAAACAAGCTGAAATAAGATTGGAGGAGGCGCAGGCGTATGGCACAATTGGAAGAACTGCTGGAAAAGAAACCGGATGCTGTGTCTGAGGATATGGGATACAGCACCCCTTCTGACGCATATCCGGAGGACGAATGGGAAAAGCAGAAGTTAAAGGGCTGGCCTCGCCAGATCCATGTGTTCGGGATGCGGCAGAACCAGATCAACCGTGGCACAGCGGCTCGGCTGCGTGCGCTGGAGATCCAGAACCGGACGCTGGAGATCAAGATTCAGCGCCTGGAAGAAGAACTGGAGGGCCTGGCGGCACGGGAGAAGAAGATCCTGGGCAGAGTTGCGGCTGAAATGGACACCATGCAGGCAGAGATCAACCGTCTGCGGCTGTCCACCCAGCTGAACAGCAATGCGCTGGACCGCATTCTGCGGCAGCCGGAACCGGAAAGCGCAGAGAAAGAAAACGATTCCCAGGAATCGTAATTGATACAGAACAGCGGCGGCAGGCACTGCAAAATGGTGTCTGCCGCCGTTTTCGTCTGTAAACACTTTGTAGGATTTTGTCGGAAAAGTCACCGCATTTTGCGAAAGCATACACGAAATGCAGCAGAAAAACTAGGCAAAATGCCGGAGCAGCGGCTGCTTTTGTAAATGAATTGTAAGATTTCCCTTGACAATCGGAGGAAAGTACGATATAATAATAGAAAGTGTTTTCGCAGAAATGCCGGAAACATGGCTTAAAATCAGAACAATGTACATGAATATGACAGCAGACCGGGAACGACCGGGATGCAATAACCATGACGGAGGAACATTATGGGCATTTTTTCAAGAATCGGTGACGTGCTGAAGGCAAATATCAACGACATGATCGACCGGGCAGAAGATCCGGAAAAGATGGTGAAACAGATCATCCTGGATCTGCAAAAGGAAGTCAGCAAGGCAACACAGGCGCTGGGCAAGGCAATGGCAAGCGAGCGCATTGCAAAGCGGCAGTATGAGGATGCCGTAAAGACCTCCTCCGATTGGGAAATGAAGGCAAAGGCAGCGCTCAACGCCGGCGAAGTCGATCTGGCGAAGAAAGCCCTTTCCAATAAGGTCAAGGCAGACGAAAACGTCAAGCAGTATCAGCAGATGTATGAGCAGATCTCGGCGCAGACCGCACAGCTCAGAGAGCAGGTCGAGGCGCTGAAATCAAAGCTGGACGAGGCGAAGAGCCGCCAGGCAATGCTGATCGCACGTTCTCAGATGGCAAAGACCCAGAAGAATCTTGCACAGTCTGTGGGCGGCATGGATGCCTCCAGTGCGCTGGATAAATTCAACCGCATGGAAGAAAAGGTGACCCGCCAGGAGGCTGAGGCACAGGCATTCTCGGAAATGGCTGGTGTTACCGGCTCTGCGGAGGAAAAGTCATTCGAACAGTTACAGCATGATATGGACGTGGATGCAGAGCTGCAGCGGCTCATGGCAGAAATGGGTCAGACAGAAACTGCATCGGAAACAGAAGGGAGTGCAGTTTAATCATGGCACGGAAAGAAGAAAAAACATCTCTTTGCGGAATTCTGATGGTCTTGGCGGCAATCGCTGTGGGCGTGGCAGGTATTGTGTATGCGCTCTCTACGCACCGCCGCCATATCAACCGGGAAAAATGGAAGGACTACGACGAGTGCGGCTTGGTATAAGCGGCAGATTTCTATGAAAAATGGAATCACATTCCATCGTAAATATCCATATATTAGAATGCGCAAAATCTAATTTTGGAAATAAAACTATAGAAAAGTATAAAATAAATCAAGTGAAAAGTGTGAAATCGGGTGCAGGCAAGGGCTTGTACCCGATTTTTTCAAAATAGGCTCAAATTATGTCAAAACGAATTGCATTGCGGAAAAAGGTGTGTTATAATAACAATATCCAATTGGAAAAAAGGGGAAGTGAATATGCACGGAAATAAGATCGTGCTGGACTTGGAGTTTACACCGGTTCGTGACCCGGACCTCCAGGCAGTTGCGAGCAGCGAGATCTTAGAGATCGGTGCTGTCAAGTTAAATGAAAACAATGAGGTAATGGAGGAATTTCAAACCTACGTGAAGCCCCAGTACAGCAGCATTCCGCCGCACATCACTCGCATCACCGGGATCACGGAGAAAACGGTGGAGAATGCGCCGTCCTATGGCGCAGCGGTGGCGGCTTTCACGGACTGGGTGGGGGACAGCGTGCGCAGCCGGTTCTACACCTGGAGCAATTCAGACCAGGGCGTTCTGTTGAAAGAGGCGGATCTGAAAGAGCAGACGCTGCACAAAATGTTCTATACCTACTGGGTGGATCTCCAGCGGATTCACCAGCGGCTCTACGGGTTCACCCGTCCCATGAATCTCACCAGTGCGCTGGGGTCGATGCAGATCTATTTCAAGGGGACGGAGCATGGTGCGCTGGCAGATGCCAGAAACACCGCCGGAATCTTGCAGCAGCTCAGCCATGTACAGGCGGTGCGGCAGCAGATCGAGGCATCGCACATTACATACAACAGCACAGAGTCCCACGGATTCACCATGGGGCTGGTTTTCAAGAACCGCTGAACGCAAAAAAGCAGAGACACCGGATGTGGTATCTCTGCCGTAAAAGGATTCGCATAAAAGGGATTCGATTGTTTTCGGTTACGGGCGCTGACCCAGACCGCCTTCCAGCGTAATGGTCTCGCCGGTCATGAACTTGAAGTCCGGAGATGCCAGCTGAACGCAGACTCTGCCAATCTCCAGTTCAGCGTCGCCCAGGTGACCTACCGGCGGCATCTTGACGTTTTTCTCAAATGCGTTCGGATAAGCTTTCTGGAAGTTTTCCAGCTGTGCGGTCCATGCCAGCGGGCAGACAATGTTGACGTTGATGTTGTCTCTGCCCCATTCGGTAGCGGCAACACGGGTCAGACCACGGATGCCCTCTTTGGCTGCGGCATAGGCGCACTGTCCGAAGTTGCCGAACAGACCTGCGCCGGAGGCAAAGTTGATGACAGAACCCTGGGTCTTTTTCAGATAGGGATAGCAGGCTTTCATGTAGTGGAAGGTGGCGTACAGACCGGAGTAGATCGCCAGGTCAAACTGTTCGGTGGTGTGGTCTGCCAGGGTCACGCCGGAGGCAGATGCCTGGGCGTTGTTGATGAGGACGTGGATATCTCCAAAGGTGTCCACTGCCTGCTTGACTACGTTTTCCACTACAGCGGCGTTGTCTGCGCCGGCATTGACGTCCGCCTGTACGGTCAGCACCTGAATGCCGTAGAGCCGTTCCAGCTCTTCTTTTGCGGCGTCCAGCTTCTGGACATTTCGCCCGGTGATGACCAGGTTTGCGCCTTCTTTGGCATAGGCGGTGGCAATGCCGTAGCCGATGGAGCCGCATCTGCCGTCACTCAGGACGGCTCTGCCGGCGCCGGTGATAATTGCTGTTTTGTTGGTTAAAAAGCCCATAAGAAACATCCTTTCTGGTTGATGGGTTAGTACTTGCTAATTTCAGTATAGCATATTTTGTTTCAAAAATCAAGAACGATCTTTGGGAAAATTCGAGGAGGAGTTATGATGCAGATTCGAAAAGCGACAAGTCGGGATCTGGAGTGCATCCGGGAGCTGACAAGAGAGACCATCGGGCAGATCTACCCGAAATATTATCCCCAGGGCGCAGTGGAATTTTTCCTGTCGCATCATTGTGACGGAGCGATCCTGGCAGATATCCGTGACGGCGCAGTCTATCTGGGTGTCGATGAGAAAGACGGCATTGTGGGAACGGTCACCGTCAAGAACAGCGAGATCAGCCGCCTGTTTGTTCTGCCGGAACAGCAGCGGAAAGGATATGGAGAGGCACTGCTTGCCTATGCGGAAAAGCTGGTGTTTGCGGAGTACCCGGCGGTGACGCTGGACGCATCTCTGCCGGCAAAGGCAATGTATCTGAAAAAAGGATATCAGACCGCAGAGTTCCACTGTCTGCCTGCGGAAAAGATGGCGTTTTTGTGCTATGATGTGATGGTGAAACAGCGGTAAGAGGATGCCGCAGCAATGCTGTTGGTACGCAAAAAGGCGGAGCGCCGGGGTGGACGCTCCGTCTTTTTATATTACGACGGACGAACGGTTTCCTTTTGTTCCCGGTGCATCCGTTTCTTTTCCCGATACATTGCCTCGTCAGCACGGCTCATGATCTGTTCGTAGCTGTTGTCGCCGGGCGTATAGGCGGCGTATCCTGCGGCAATGCTCAGCCGGAAGGTGTCCGTCTTGGCGAATTCTCCGAAGTCGGAACGGTCGGCGTTCATTTTCCGGATCTGTTCCTGGAGCATATGGTGGAGCTGTTCCAGGTCGTTCTGGCTTTTTTGGTGCAGCAGGGCAATGAACTCGTCGCCGCCCACCCGGTATACCTTATCATAGACGGCAGTCATGCACTTTGCGGCGCTTTGCAGCAGCACATCTCCGCCGGCGTGGCCGTAGGTATCGTTGGTGGTTTTCAGCAGGTTCAGATCCATGGAGACGATGCTGGTCTGTTCCAGCACGCATTCTCTGGCATCCCGTTCCAGGGCATAGCGGTTGCCCATTTTGGTGAGCTTGTCTGTGTAGGCGATCTCCTGCAAAAGCCGGGATTCCCGTTCCCGGTTGATCTCATTCATCAGCTTGCGGATGCCGTTGACCACAGCAAGCCCCAGGTAGAGCAGTACGCCGGTGCGGATGATAAAGGTCTGGTCGCCCAGGGTGGAGACAAAAATGAAGAAGATCACATTTCCGCAGACAAAGCTGAGCAGGAGTATGATGCTGATGCGGTTGAACCGCTCCATTTCCCGGTAGTGCTTGATAATCAAAAGAATGGAGATCACTGCCAGAATGCCCAGTGCGGCGGTAAATGATTTGATGGTTCGTGTGTAGGATGCGATGCCGGTGAAATGAACCACGCTGAGGGCTGCCTCCAGGAGCAGAAAGCCGTAGAACATCCATCTCATGCGCAGTTTCGGCACAATGTCCTCAAAGTACAGGATCACCAGCAGCGGCAGCAGGAACAGGGAAAAATAGTTGGCGTAGTACTGCACCACGGCGTTCTGATAGAGATACTGGTTCAGAAACAGAGGACAGTTGAAGTTGACGGCAAACGCAATGGAGAGACAGCCCAGGGAAAGGGATTCTGCGGAGGCAATGCGCTTGCACCTGCCGATAATGTAAATGACGATCAGCAGAATGCCGAAAATCATCATGCCCAGATTGGAGATACCGGGGATAAGGTCCTCTTTCAGATTGTTGTACAGCAGTTCGTTTTCCGTGCCGATTGCCACGTCATAGGACGTGAGGAACTTGTTGGCATATGCAGTCTCCACCCGTATGACAAGATACTGTGCATCCGTTTCCGGGATGGAGAGAAAATGGGTATACGTGCCGGGGGAATCGCAGAACCGCAGCGTTTCGCCGAAATGATAAAAGGCGCTGTCGTTGTCTGCCGGGATGTCTGGTGAGTCGCAGAACCAGGCGTCCACGTAGGAATCATAGGTGCGGAAAGAGAGTACCTTTCCCTTGACCGTGTCGTCCAGTTCATGCACCATCCGGAGCTGATAGACGGTCTGTCCTTTTTCAAAATACGGCTCGTTTTCGGGATCTCTGCTTTCCGCAGTGAGCCAGCCGCTGTAGAGATAGTGGGTATCCTCTTTATGGAGCGGTGTTCCCTTGGTAATGGCAAATGCAGCCACCAGGAACGCCAGCATTAAAATTGTCAGATAGAGTGCGATATGTCGTTTTGTCAGCCATTTCATAGTTGGGGGACTCCTTTGGTCATTCTGTGGGTGTGTCCGTCCCAAATCTGCAAACACACACTGTGATACTTCTATTGTAACATGTTCGCCGCAATTTTTCAAGAGATTTTCCTATAAAATTGCTAAAATTTGAAAATTACATAGATAAAACGGCAGATACAGAAAAAAGCGAACCATTCTTTGGGGAATGGTTCGCTTTTCTGTTGAGGGTGGGAATGTCTTTTGAAGTTGTTCCGGAGATTATTCCACGGATTTCAGTGCATCCAGCATATCCACGTTTTGCAGTCTGCGGTTGATGACTGCGCCGAGGACTGCGGTAATCATGGAAATCAGCACAAACGGGATCAGAAATGCTCTTGCGGAGAGGGCAGGGTTAAACATGACCTCATCCGGCGGCACCACAGTGATGATGTACTGATAGAGCCAGTCACCGGTGAGGAATCCCACCAGGATGCCCAGCAGTGTGAGGATGATCGTTTCCCGGTAGATATAGAGGGTAACCTCCTTGTCGTAGAATCCCAGCACCTTGATGGTGGAGAGTTCCCGGATGCGTTCGGATACGTTGATGTTTGTCAGATTGTACAGAATGACCACACCGAGCAGAACAGCGACCACGATCAGAACCCACATGATCTTGTTCAGGGATTTGACAATGACGTTGATCTGGCTTATCATGGTGGTGTTCTGGACAATGCCGGCAATGCCGCTTTCATACTGGGACTTTGCCCCGGTCAGCTGAGAGCGGTTGCTGTCCAGTTCTGTCTGTGCAGCGGAGAGTGCGTCGGCGTTCTGCTGATATTCTGTCTGTTTTTCTGTGAAGGCAGCCTTTTGGGTGTTGTATTCCGCCTGTTTTGCGGAAAGTTCCTGCTTTCCGGCAGCGATCTGATTTTCGGACGCTGTGATCTTCGCCTGTGCCGCATCCAGCTGTGTCTTTGCGCTGGCAAGCTGTGTTTTGCCGTCCGCCAGTTGCTTTTCCGAGTCCTCCAGCTTTTTCTGGTTCTCGTCAATTTGCTGCTGGGCATCGCTGACCTTGCTGTCCAGTTCCGCCTGGTTGTCCTGAATCTGCTGTTCAGCATCCTGGATCTGCGCTTTGGCATCGTCCAGTTTGGTCTTGGCGTCATCCAGTTCCGTTTCCGCCTCGGCGATCTGCTGTCTGCCGTCGTCAATCTTTTCCTGATACTCCGACCTAACGGCATCAAGCCGCTGTGCCGGGGCATCTTCCAGCAGGGTTTCCAGCTGGTTTTTGTGCGCCTGTATCTTGTCGGTGTACGCATCGGAATAGGGATCCAGTCCCTGGGTGTCCCGGAAGGTGATTCTTGCGATCATGTAGTAATCGCAGTCGAAAGCATCCTCTGTCACCACCGCATAGCTGTTCAGTTCGCCGGAACCGGCGGTGGACTGCCCCTGTTTGACGCAGGAGAGAATTTCCGTGGAGTGGACAAATCCGGTAATGGTAAAGGTCTTGTTTTTCAGTACCGTATTCCCGGAGGTGTCTGCCTTTTCCTCGAATGTGATCTGGTCGCCGATCTGGTAATTGTCCTTGTCGGCGTCGGCAAATGCAATTTCGTCTGCCTTTTCGGGGAGTCTGCCGCTGACGACTTCATACTTGGAGATGTCCTCATCCAGGGAGAAAATGCGGCAGCTTTCTGATGTGTCTTTCAGCACCACATCTTTCAGATAGCCGTAGGTGACCTGTTCTGTTCCGTCCAGGCTGTCGATGGTTTTTGCGTTTTCCTGGTCAATGCCCATGCTGCCGATGACGGACAGGTCTGCAGCGTGATACTGCTGGAGATAGTCGCTGGTGGTCTTTCGCATATCCGGTCCGGTGACCTGTAATCCCACCAGGGCAAAGGACCCCAGCGCAATGAGGCAGGCGATGGAGATAAACCGTCCCTTGGACTTGGAAAAGCTTTTTTGAATGTCTTGGTTCAGCGCTTTTTTCTTCATGACCATGCACCTACCATTCGATATCTGCAATTTTTTTCGGGTTGGGATTTTCTTCAATGCGGCTGACCCGTGCATCGTGCATATGGATGACCCGGTCTGCAATGGGTGCGATCGCCGCATTGTGGGTGACGATAATGACAGTCGCACCCTTTTGTCGGCTCATGTCCTGGAGAATTTGCAGCACCTGTTTGCCGGTGTTATAGTCCAGTGCGCCGGTGGGTTCGTCACAGAGCAGGATCTTCGGGTTTTTGGCAATGGCTCTGGCAATGGCAACACGCTGCTGCTCACCGCCGGAGAGCTGTGCCGGAAAGTTGTTGATGCGGTCGGCAAGCCCTACGTCTTTCAGAACCGTGACCGGATCCAGGGCGTGTTCCACGATTTCAGAGGCAAGCTCTACGTTTTCCTTTGCCGTCAGATTCTGCACCAGATTGTAGAACTGGAACACAAATCCCACATCGGTGCGGCGGTATGCGGTCAGCTGTGTGCGGCTGTATTTGGAGATGTCCTTGCCGTCGATGATGACCTTGCCGCTGTCGTTGGAGTCCATGCCGCCGAGGATGTTCAGCACCGTGGATTTTCCGGCGCCGGAAGAGCCAAGGATGATGGCGAGTTCGCCCTTTTCTACAGAGAACGAAACGTCCCGGTTGGCATAGATGGTGCTGCCGCCCATGTGATAGGTCTTGCAGCTGTTTATCATTTCGATGTAAGCCATTTTTCATCGCTCCTTTTCAAATTTTATAATTCTATTTTACCCACTTGTCCGTAAAATTGCAACGGTCAATATCGGGCGTTTGGGTGAATTTCGGACAAATGTGGTGAAATTGATGGGCAAATGTCCGTGATTTGTGGTTGATTTCTTTGCCGGACAGATGTATAATAAAGGTAGCACTGAATGCTGCACAATGAAATACAGGAGAAACGGTCATGAAACATGAAGTAACCACATTAAATACAAAAAAGATGCTTTCCGCATCGCTCAAACACTGCATGGAGAAAAAGTCGCTGTCGAAGATCACGGTAACGGATATCGTCACCGACTGCGGACTGAACCGAAAGACATTCTATTATCACTTCCAGGACGTTCCCGATCTGCTGAAATGGACGTTGGAGCAGGAGGCGGTGGATGTGGTAAAGCAGTTCGATCTGCTGAACGAACTGGAGGAGGCACTGCGGTTTGCGGTTCGGTATATCCGGGAAAACAGCCACATGATAAACTGCGCCTACGATTCTATCGGCAGGGACGAGCTGAAACGCTTTCTGAACCATGATTTTCAGAGCATTGTGATGTCCATTGTGGAGCAGATCGAGCGAAAGGAAAACGTACACTCCGACCCGGATGCCAAAAAGATCATCTGCAACTTCTATACAGAGGGCATGGCAGGGGAACTGGTGGACTTGCTGAAATCCAGGGATGCAGCGCAGGACGAGAAGAACATCCGCTGTATCTCACTGGTGGTGCGCACGTCGCTGGAGGCTGCGGTGATAAGCTGCAGTAAGATGCAGTAAGCGTGAGCATATGAAAAAGCCGTCTGGTCGCTGTAGACCAGACGGCTTTGTGTTGTTGTAAGGAAATTGTGTTGAGGGTTATTCCCACTCAATCGTAGCCGGCGGCTTTGTCGTAATATCATACACAACTCGGTTGATATTCTTTACCTCGTTAACGATACGTGCCGAGATCACTTCCAGCACCTCATACGGGATGCGTGCGAAATCTGCGGTCATAAAGTCGGTGGTGGTGACGCCACGCAGCGCCAGGGTATAATCATAAGTTCTGCCGTCGCCCATAACGCCTACCGAACGCATATTGGTCAGCACGGCGAAATACTGGTGGATGCTCCGATCCAGACCAGCCTTTGCGATCTCTTCCCGGAAGATCCAGTCGGCATCCTGGAGAATGGACAGCTTTTCGTCTGTGATCTCGCCGATGATGCGGATCGCCAGACCCGGACCCGGGAACGGCTGACGCCATACCAGGTTTTCTGGCAGTCCCAGCTCAATACCCAGCTGACGCACCTCGTCCTTGAACAGCAGGCGCAGCGGCTCGATAATTTCCTTGAAATCCACATAGTCCGGCAGACCGCCTACGTTGTGGTGGGACTTGATGACAGCTGCATCGCCGGAACCGCTTTCGATCACGTCCGGATAGATGGTGCCCTGTGCCAGGAAGTCTACCGTACCCAGCTTTTTGGATTCCCGTTCAAAGGCACGGATGAACTCCTCGCCGATGGTCTTGCGCTTGGTCTCCGGGTCAGAAACGCCGTTCAGCTTTTCCATAAAGGCAGCCTTGGCGTTGACACGGATGAAGTTGATGTCCTTGTCCGCAAAGGCAGCCTCTACCTCGTCGCCCTCGTTCTTCCGCAGGAAACCGTGGTCTACGAAGATGCAGGTCAGCTTTTTGCCGACCGCACGGGACAGCAGGGCAGCACAGACAGAGCTGTCTACGCCGCCGGACAGCGCCAGCAGAACTCTGCCGTCGCCTACTTTTTCCCGGATCTGTGCAATGGCAGTCTTGGCGTAGTTGCCCATAGTCCAGTCACCGGTGCAGCCGCAGACCTTTTTCAGGAAGCTGTCCAGCATGGTCAGACCATACTGGGTGTGGTTTACCTCCGGGTGGAACTGTACCGCATACAGTTTCTTTTCCGGATTTTCCATGGCAGCCACCGGGCAGTTCTCGGTATGTGCTGTGACGGTAAAGCCCTCCGGTGCCTCGGAGATGTAGTCGGTGTGGCTCATCCAGGAGATCGCCTGTTCCGGCAGTTCTTCGCTGCCGAACAGAGCGCTGGACTTGTCGTAGATCGTCTCGGTCTTGCCGTATTCCGAAGTGGTGCAGGTGGTGACTGTGCCGCCCAGGGTGTATGCCATCAGCTGACAGCCGTAGCAGATGCCCAGGATCGGGATGCCCATTTCAAAGATTTCCTTGGCGATATGGGGTGATTTTTCGTCATATACGCTGTTCGGACCGCCGGTGAAGATGATGCCCACCGGTTTCCGTGCTGCGATCTCTTCCAGCGGTGTGGTATAGCGGATCACTTCGCAGTATACGCCGCATTCCCGCACACGCCGGGCAATAAGCTGATTGTACTGACCGCCGAAGTCCAGTACCAGAACCAGTTGATTTTCCATAGATTACGTTTCCTTTCTGTGTCACTTTCGCTTGCACAGCGAAATCCTTTCTTTTTATTATGCCACTTTTTCCGAAAAAAAGCAAGTATATTTTGTGAAAATCCAGAAATTCAGAGCGTCTGCACGTCTGTTTCTGCAATGTATTGTGCTTTCTGTTGTTTCAGCTGCTGCATATGGGGCTGCCGGAGATGCGTCTGCTGCTGTTCTGCCGATGCCCATTCCTCGATCAGCAGGATCTCATCCGGACGTTCTGCCGACAGGAAATAGTCGTACCGCAGACAACCGTCCTCCTGCCGGATGGTTTCCGGCACGCCGCTTTGCAGCACTGCCCGGAGAAAGGCATCCCGCTGACCGGACTTTGCGGTATAGGTGACCAGAAGGCGCAGTGGTTTCATTGTGCGTTCTCCTTTCGTTTCGCCAGGAATGTGGTGAACTGAAAGCGCTTGTCCATCCAATTGCCGCAGATGCCCACGCCTTTTCCCATGGTGAATGCGGCGAGGACTGTGCCGATGCCCAGCCCTTCCAGATGTCCCAGACAGAAAAAGGTCAGCCCGGCAGTGACCGCCAGACAGGTGACATCAAAACCGATCTTGATCTTCGGGTAGCTGACGCCGGTGATATCTGCCAGTTCCCTTGGAAACAGGTCGGTGGGGATGATGGGCAGACCGCACCGGTTGGACAGCGCAATGCCGATGCAGAGCAGTACATAGCTGACGGCAAAATACAGGATGCGCCAGGGCAGCGCCGCAGGCAGTATCCCGATCCACAGCTCGTGGACGTCCAGCAGTTCGCTGAACACAAAGCCCACCACAAAGCTGAACAGATACGGCGGCACAAACCGTTTGCGCATCACCATCAGACTCAGTATCAGCAGACCCTGAAACAGATACGTCCATGTGCCGAGGGTCAGCCTGGGAAATACCTGGGAAAAGGCAAAGGGAACGCTGGAAATTGCCGAAATGCCGGCACCGGAATAGAGCATCAGCACAACGCCGAAGCTGTTGATGCAGACCGCCAGCGCCAGCATCCACTCACCACGCAGGGTGTGCAGATTTTTTGCAGTGGTATCCATAAAAAATTCCTCCGAAACTTGAACTTTAGGGCAGAGCCGTCCGGCATCGCCGCAATCTATTTTATTCCGGAAAAAGGAAATTTTCAAGAGCGTTTTTGCGGAATCCATGCAACAAAATTGGAAAACACATCCAGCGAATCAGTCAAACACCCGGTATTTCTTGTCGTTATGTCCATAGGCACTGACCACTAATCCCAGTGCGATGTACATACTCACAGTCGCCGTACCGCCGGCGCTGATGAACGGCAGGGGAACACCGATGACCGGCGCCACTTTCAGCACCATGCCGATGTTCATGACGCAGTGGATGAACAGCATACTGAACACGCCGGTGCAGAGAAACATTCCCATTTTGTCCTTGGTGCGGAATCCGTCGTACAAGATCTTGAGGCACAGGAATGTCAGCACCAGAATGACAGCGACAGCGCCCACGAACCCCAGCGCCTGTCCCACCTGTGCGAACATAAAGTCGTTGTGTATTTCCGGCACGGACACATAGTTTTCCTTGCCGGCGTGGAGACCGACACCGAAGATCTTGCCGTTGGAGAGCGCCTCCAGACCACGGTCCTGCTGGTACTCGATATTTTCCGGGTCTGTGCCGGGGTGGAGCAGTACCAGGATACGCTTTTTGTGGGTGTCTCCCAGCAGGAAGTTCCATGCAACGACCAGCGCCGCCGGAATGGCGATCAGAAATGCCAGCACATACTTCCAGGAAATCTTTGCGGCAAAGAGCATTCCCAGGAAGATCACCGCAAAGACAATGGCAGTACCATAGTCGCCCTGGAGTGCGATGAGTCCGGTGGGAATCGCACCGTGGACGCAGAGCAGGAGCATATGCAGCGGCTTGTTCATATTGCCCTCATCCTTGGCGAGATGGAGCGAAAACGTCAGAATAAACGCCAGTTTCAGCACCTCAGAAGGCTGGAACTGGATAAAACCCAGGTTCAGCCACGCCTGGTCGTCTGCGCCGGCACGCCTGTGACCCAGCGCCGTAAAGGTGAGCAGGGTCAGCACCAGGGCGATGGGCGCATAGAGAAACCACAGCCGGACGATCTTGTGATAGTCAATGGCAGAAAGCACCAGCAGACACACCATACCCAGACCGCAGGAGAGCAGCTGTGTCCGGTAATAGCTTGCACCCACAGAGCTGATGATGTGGTTCTGCCAGATGGAGTACAGCAGGATGATGCTCAGCAGGGAGCAGAGCAGCGCCGCCAGGATCAGCGGCTTGTCCAGCCGCCGCCAGTAGGAGACCAGAGGGCTGACCGGCTTTTCTCGTTTGGTAGATTTATAAACTCGGTTCATGAGAATTCCTTTCGTGGAATGGGTTATCCGCCGGTTCCCCAGTATTTTCGGTCGAGACTGCGGAACTGGGCGGCAGATGCAATGTGTTGTTTCCGGATGATGTCGCTGCCGTCCAGGTCGGCGATGGTTCGGGCAACCTTCAGGATGCGGTCATATGCCCGTGCGCTCAGCCCCAGCTTGTCGAACACGGCACGCAGCAGGGTGACTGCCCCGTCATCCATGGGACAGAAGTCCTGGAGCATTCCGGCAGGAATGGCGGCATTGCAGAAAATGCCCGTTCCGGAAAAGCGCTGGTTCTGCCATTCTCTTGCCGCCTGTACCCGTTCCCGGATGGCGGCAGAGGATTCTGCCTTTGCCCTGGCGGACAGGGAGTCAAACGACACCGGCTCCACCTCAATATGCAGGTCAAAGCGGTCCAGCAGCGGCCCGGAGATCCGGTTCAGATACTGCCGCACCTGCCGGTCGGTGCAGGTGCATTGCCGCTTGGGATGCCCGTAATAGCCGCAGGGACAGGGGTTCATGGCGCCCACCAGCATAAAGGAACAGGGATAGGAAACTGTGCCGGAGGCACGGGTGATGGTGACTCTCCGATCCTCTAAGGGCTGGCGCATGATCTCCAGGGTGCGGTGGTCGAATTCCGCCAGCTCATCCAGAAACAGCAGTCCGTTGTGCGCCAGGGAAATTTCGCCCGGCCGGGGAATCGTGCCGCCGCCCACCAGCCCTGCGCCGGAGATCGTGTGATGGGGCGCACGGAACGGCCGCTTTGTCATGAGCGGCTTGCCGCTGTCCAGCAGTCCGGCGATGGAATAGATCTGGGTGGTCTCCATGGATTCTGCGGCAGTCATCTCCGGCAGAATGGACGGGATGCGCTTTGCCAGCATACTCTTGCCGCTGCCGGGGCTGCCGATCATCAGCGCATTGTGACCGCCGGCTGCGGCGATTTCCAGGGCATACTTGGCGTTTTGCTGTCCTTTGACATCGGCGAAATCCAGGGTGTCCTGATAGTCCTCCGGCTGCGGCACATAGGTCGGCTGCTGCCGGAGAATGGGTCTTGCGGTGTCCTCCAGATGGGTGAGCAGGTTGCTCAGACAATGGACGCCGTAGATGGGGATGCCTACCGCAGATGCCTCGGCGGCATTTTCCTCCGGGACGAACAGTTCCCGGATGCCGGACTGTGCCGCCAGCAGTGCCATAGGCAGAACGCCGCTGATGCTCCGGACGTGTCCCGACAGGGAAACCTCACCCAGAAAACAGCGGTTTTCCGGCTGCGGCGGAATGCGTTCCATGCAGACCAGGATGCCCAGCAGAATGGCGAGATCGTGCATCGTGCCGACCTTTTTCACATCTGCCGGCGCAAGATTGACTGTGATCTGACGGGCAGGCAGGGCGATGGAAAGGCTGGCAAGTGCCGACCGGATACGCTCCCGGCTCTCCCGGACAGAGGCATCCGGCAGCCCGACAATTTCAAACTGGGGCTTGCCACGTCCCATGCTGACTTCCACATCCACCGGAAAGGCATTCAGCCCGAACAGCCCCAGACTTTTGATTTGGGTAAACAAGCGTTTCACCTCGCTTTTGGGTTTTGCGCAGCGCTGCACACAGCGCTGCCGCTGTTTCGCTTTATGAAACAGGCTCTTATCAGTATACCATGATTTCGGAAAAATGTAAACGGTGTACCAGTCGGAATCTGAAAAAATTTTCGGACGCAGGATACACGGCGGAGGGTGCGTTTTTTGCTGTTGTGCAAATTGATGAAAAAAGCTGTGAAATATAAGAAGTTCGGCTGCGATCCTACAAAAATAAAAAAACGCCCTTGACAACAGGACGCCAATATTATATAATAATAAAATGTATCGTAATGTGTAAATGTATTTCTTAGCAGAATAGTATAACACATTCCACCCTCGTCTGTCAAGCACTTTTTTCAAAAAAGCAAAAAGTTTTTTCGTCCAGTGCGGCGAAAAGGTGACAGGCGGATTTTTGTCTGACAAAGAGTTAAGGAGGTTTTTCGCCAATGGTGCAAGTTACGCCAAAGCAGTGCGGGAAAAACGTTCGCATGAACTTCGGTAAGATCAACGAAGTTCTGGAAATGCCGAACCTGATCGAGGTACAGAAGAACTCGTACAAGTGGTTCCGGGAAAAAGGACTGAAAGAGGTCTTTCGTGACGTTTCTTCCATTACGGATTACAACGGCAATCTGGTACTGAACTTCACAGACTACCGGATCGATGACACCCCCAAATATACAATTGCAGAGTGCAAGGAACGTGACGTTACCTATGCAGCGCCTCTGCGTGTGACAGCAACGCTCTGGAACAAGGAGACCGGTGAAGTCAAGGAGAGCGAGATCTTCATGGGCGACTTCCCGCTGATGACCGAAAGCGGTACCTTTGTCATCAATGGTGCAGAACGTGTTATTGTTTCTCAGTTGGTGCGTTCTCCGGGCGTTTATTACGCATCGGAAAAGGATCGGACCGGTAAGGACCTGTTCAAGGCTACCGTTATCCCGAACCGTGGCGCATGGCTGGAATATGAAATGGATTCCAACGATGTGGTCTATGTCCGCATCGATAAAAACCGCAAGATCCCGATCACGACCTTTATCCGTTCCCTGGGCATCGGTTCTGACGAGGAGATCGCAGAGATGTTCGGCAGCGACGAGCGTCTGACCCAAACCATCCTCCAGAAGGATACCACCAAGAACACAGAAGATGCGCTGATCGACGTATACAAAAAGCTGCGTCCGGGCGAACCGCCTACGGTGGAAAGCTCTCTGACACATCTGAATAACCTGTTCTTTGATGCAAAGCGGTATGACCTCTGCCGGTTCGGCCGCTATAAGTACAATAAAAAGCTGGGCATCGCCAGCCGTCTGGCAGGTCACGAGCTGACCCGTCCGGTGGTAGACGAGGCAACCGGCGAGATCCTCTTTGAGGCAGGCGTAACGCTGTCCTTCGATCAGGCAATGCAGATCCAGGAGGCAGGCATCAAGGAGGCATTCATCAAGGCTGAGACCAAGGAATACTTCGTGACCGAGTCCGGCGAAAACGAGATCCGTTTCGTGGAAAAGGAAGTCAAGGTCATCGGCAACGGCATGGTCGATATCAATAAGTATGTCAGCTTTGACTGCGAGGAACTGGGCATCAGCGAAAAGGTACGCTATGCCGTACTCCGTGAGATCCTGGACAGTGCAGCGAACGAGGACGAACTGCGCAGCGCCATCCGCAAGCGTGCAGATGAACTGGTGCCGAAGCACATCATCCTGGATGATATCTATGCTACCATCAGTTATTTCCTGAACCTGTGCGACGGCGTCGGCAACATCGACGACATCGACCACCTGGGCAACCGCCGTATCCGTTCGGTAGGCGAACTGCTCCAGAACCAGTTCCGCATCGGTTTCACCCGCATGGAGCGTGTGATCCGGGAGCGCATGAACATCCAGGCACAGGATATGGATGTCATCACACCTCAGGCGCTGGTCAACATCCGTCCGGTCACTTCCGCAATCAAGGAATTCTTCGGCTCCTCTCCGCTGTCTCAGTTCATGGACCAGAACAATCCGCTGGCAGAACTGACCCACAAGCGTCGTCTGTCCGCACTGGGCCCGGGCGGTCTGTCCCGTGACCGTGCCGGATTCGAGGTACGTGACGTACACTACAGCCACTACGGAAGAATGTGCCCGATCGAGACGCCGGAAGGTCCGAACATCGGTCTGATCTCTTATCTGGCAACTTTCGCACGGATCAACCAGTACGGTTTTATTGAGGCACCGTACCGCCGTGTGGACAAGGAGACCGGCTGCGTTACAGATGAAGTAGTTTACATGACTGCGGATATGGAAGATAACTACATTGTCGCACAGGCGAACGAACCGCTGACAGAAGACGGTCACTTCGCAAATGCAAAGGTCGCAGGCCGTTTCCGGGATCAGATCCTGGAAATTGAGGCAGAGCGTGTTGACTTCATGGACGTTTCCCCGAAGATGGTAGTCTCCGTCGCAACCTCCATGATCCCGTTCCTGGAAAACGACGACGCAAACCGTGCGCTGATGGGTTCCAACATGCAGCGTCAGGCTGTGCCGCTGCTCAAGACCGAGCGTCCGTTTGTCGGCACCGGTATGGAATACAAGGCAGCCGTAGACTCCGGTGTCTGCGTTGTTTCCGAGTATGACGGCGTGATCGACTCTGTTTCCGCAGACGAGATCGTCCTGGTGGATGACGAACACAAGACCCATAAATATGTACTCCAGAAGTATAAGCGTTCCAACCAGTCTACCTGCATCAACCAGCGTCCTATCGTGGATGCCGGCGAGCGTGTCCACAAGGGACAGGTACTGGCAGACGGTCCGGCAACTGCTGACGGTGAAATTTCTCTTGGTAAGAATGCCCTCATCGGTTTCATGACCTGGGAAGGCTACAACTACGAGGATGCCGTTCTGCTGAATGAGCGTCTGGTAAGAGAAGATGTCTTTACCTCTGTTCACATCGAGGAACTGGAGATCGAGTGCCGTGACACCAAGCTGGGACCGGAAGAGATCACCCGTGATATCCCGAACGTAGGCGACGATGCGCTGAAGGATCTGGATGAAAACGGTATCATCCGCATCGGTGCGGAAGTACACGCCGGCGATATTCTGGTCGGAAAGGTCACCCCGAAGGGCGAGACCGAGCTGACCGCAGAAGAGCGTCTGCTCCGTGCGATCTTCGGTGAAAAGGCAAGAGAAGTTCGTGACAACTCCCTGAAGGTGCCGCACGGCGAGGCTGGTATCATCGTGGATGTCAAGATCTTCACCCGTGAGAACTGCGATGAGCTGTCTCCGGGCGTAAACCAGCTGGTACGCTGCTATATCGCACAGAAGCGTAAGATCTCTGTGGGCGATAAGATGGCGGGACGTCACGGCAACAAGGGTGTCGTTTCCCGTATTCTGCCGGAAGAAGATATGCCGTTCCTGCCGGATGGCACACCGCTGGATATCGTGCTGAACCCGCTGGGCGTACCTTCCCGTATGAACATCGGACAGGTTCTGGAAGTGCATCTGGGTATGGCTGCCAAGGCACTGGGCTGGCACATCATGACGCCGGTATTCGACGGCGCACACGAGGATGATATCCGTGCTTGCTTCCGTGAGGCAAACGAAAAGAATGCACCGCACCGTGACGATCCGTTCGATCTGAAACCCATGCAGAAGGTCATCAACCCGAAGGCACTGGAAATGAACGAGGACGGCAAGTTTACGCTGTATGACGGCAGAACCGGTGAAAAGTTCGACAACCGTGTTACTGTCGGATATATGTACTATCTGAAACTCCACCACTTGGTAGACGATAAGATCCACGCACGTTCCGTTGGTCCGTATGCACTGGTAACCCAGCAGCCGCTGGGCGGTAAGGCGCAGTTTGGTGGTCAGCGTTTCGGTGAGATGGAAGTATGGGCGCTGGAGGCATACGGCGCAGCATACACCCTGCAGGAGATCCTGACTGTAAAGTCTGACGATACCGTAGGTCGTGTCAACACCTATGAGGCAATTGTCAAGGGTCAGAATGTGCCGAAGCCGGGTCTGCCGGAATCCTTCAAGGTACTCATCAAGGAAATGCAGTCCCTGGGTCTGGATGTCAAGGCGCTGGACAGCAACCAGGAAGAGATCGACCTCAAGTCCAACTTCGAAGAGGACGAGGCAATCATTCCGCAGCCGGTAAGCTTTGCAGACGATGCAGAGGATACCATGCTGTATGAGGGCGTGGATAAGGATATGGAAGACGCAGGTCTCTCCTTTAAGGAAGGCAATCCGGACGACGATGACCTCCTGGGCAGCAGCCTGGGCGGCAGTCAGACCAGCGCCATGGATGAGGACGATGACGACGATCTCCTCGGCGATGATTTCGGTCTGGATGATGACCTGGATGACGACGATCTGATGTAATCATCTGCTTTTCACGGGTGTGGAAACGCCCGGAAAAGATCGGATTTCTATAGAGATACACCAACAGACAGGCAGCGGACGGAACTGCGTTCGCTTCTCCTGTTTCCTCGTTGATATTAGGAGGTAACGGTTTGGAATTTAACACTTTTGAATCTATTAAGATTTGTCTTGCTTCGCCGGATCGCATCCGGGAGTGGTCCTATGGTGCAGTAGAGCGCCCGGAGACCATCAACTATCGTACCCAAAAGCCGGAGCGTGACGGTCTGTACTGTGAGCGCATTTTCGGACCGACAAAGGACTGGGAGTGCCACTGCGGTAAGTTTAAGAAGATTCGCTTTAAGGGTAAGATCTGCGACCGCTGCGGCGTAGAAGTCACCCGTGCAAAGGTACGCCGTGAGCGTATGGGTCACATCGAGCTGGCAGCGCCGGTCTCTCACATCTGGTACTTTAAGGGTACTCCGTCCCGTATCGGACAGATGCTGGAGATCTCTCAGAAACGTCTGGAAGAAGTGCTGTACTTCACTAAGTTCATTGTCCTGGATCCGGGCAACACAGAACTGGTGCCGAAACAGCTGCTGACCGATAAGGAATATCACGCATATCGGGAAAAGTACGGCGACGAATTTGAGGCAGGCATGGGCGCTGAGGCGATCCAGAAACTGCTGAAAGAGATCGACCTGGACGAACTGGCAGCAGAACTGAAAACAGAGCTGGCAGGTCTGGCATCCGGTCAGAAGCGTGTCAAGCTGCTGAAACGCCTGGAGATCGTAGAGGCATTCCGTCAGTCCGGCAACCGTCCGGAATGGATGATTATGGACGTTGTTCCGGTCATTCCGCCGGATCTGCGCCCGATGGTCATGCTGGACGGCGGCAGATATGCCACATCTGACCTGAACGATCTGTATCGCCGGGTCATCAACCGTAACAATCGTCTGAAACGTATGCTGGAACTGGATGCACCGGAGATCATTGTCCGCAATGAAAAGCGTATGCTCCAGGAGGCAGTCGATGCCCTTATCGACAACGGCAGACACGGCAGACCGGTCACCGGTCCGAACAACCGTGCGCTGAAGTCCCTGTCGGATATGCTGAAAGGTAAGCAGGGACGTTTCCGTCAGAACCTGCTGGGTAAGCGTGTTGACTATTCCGGTCGTTCTGTAATCGTTGTCGGACCGGAGCTGAAAATGTATCAGTGCGGTCTGCCGAAGGAAATGGCGCTGGAACTGTTCAAGCCGTTCGTGCTGAAACGTCTGGTGGACACCAAGGTCATTGCAAACATCAAGAGCGCAAGAAAGATGGTAGACCGTGCGTCTGCGGAAGTATGGGATGCGCTGGAAAATGTCATCCACGATCATCCGGTTCTGCTGAACCGTGCGCCTACGCTGCACCGTCTGGGTATCCAGGCATTCGAGCCGGTTCTGGTAGAGGGCCGTGCGCTGAAACTGCATCCGCTGGTATGCTCCGCATTCAACGCCGACTTCGACGGCGACCAGATGGCAGTGCATCTGCCGCTGTCCGCTGAGGCACAGGCTGAGGCACGTTTCCTGATGCTGGCTGCCAACAACCTGCTGAAACCGTCTGACGGACGTCCGGTAGCTGTACCGACACAGGATATGGTTCTGGGTTCGTACTATCTGACCATGGAAAAAGACGGCGAAAAGGGCGAGGGCAAGGTATTCCGTGATGTAAACGAGGCACTGATGGCATATCAGGAAGGCGACGTTTCCATCCATGCGAAGATCAAAGTCCGCATCACCAAGGATATCGGCGAAAAGCGGGTATCCAAGATCATCGACTGCACCGTCGGCCGTCTGATCTTCAACGAAAATATCCCCCAGAATCTGGGTTATGTAGACCGTACCAATTCCGACAAGCAGTTCGATCTGGAAATCACATTCCTGGTCGGCAAAAAGCAGCTGGGTCAGATCATTGACCGCTGCATCAAGATCCACGGCACTACCACCACTTCGGAAGTGCTGGATAAGATCAAGGCAACCGGATTCAAGTATTCCACCAAGGCAGCCATCACCGTTGCTGTCTGCGACGCCATCATCCCGAAGGAAAAATGGGATATCGTCAACGCCGCAGATGCACAGGTCGATGAGATCACCTCGGAATACGAGTATGGTTATATCTCCGCTGCGGAAAAGTCCAAGCGGTTCATCGAGATCTGGAACAAGGCAACCAACGACGTTACCACCGCACTGCAGAACGGTCTGGATCGGTACAACCCCATCTTCATGATGGCGGACTCCGGTGCCCGTGGTAGTATCTCACAGATTCGTCAGCTGGCTGGTATGCGTGGTCTGATCGCCAATACTTCCGGTGCGACCATCGAAATGCCGATTCGTTCCAACTATCGTGAGGGTCTGAATATCCTGGAATACTTCATCTCCTCCCGTGGCGCCCGTAAGGGTCTGGCAGATACGGCACTGCGTACCGCCGACTCTGGTTATCTGACCCGTCGTCTGGTAGACGTTTCTCAGGATGTCATCATCCGGGAACAGGACTGCGGCGCAACCGACGGTCTGGAAATCTACGAGATCCGCAATGGCAACGAGCTGATCGAAAAGCTGTCCGAGCGTCTGGTCGGCCGTTATCTGGTAGACGATCTGCGTGATCCGCAGACCGGCGAACTCATCATCTCCAAAAACAAGATGCTCACCGAGGCAGACGCACAGAAGGTTGTGGACTGCGGCGTAGAGCGCATCAAGATCCGTTCCGTCCTCATGTGCCGTGCAAGACAGGGTGTCTGCGCAAAGTGCTATGGCGCAAACCTGGCACACGGCAACCTGGTATCTGTCGGTGAGGCAGTCGGCGTTATCGCCGCACAGTCCATCGGTGAGCCGGGTACACAGCTGACCATGCGTACCTTCCATACCGGCGGTATCGCATCGGCAGAAGATATCACACAGGGTCTGCCTCGTGTCGAGGAACTGTTCGAGAGCCGTCATCCGAAGAACGCATCCGTTCTGTCCCGCATCGACGGCGTGGTACACATCGAAGAGATCAAGACCGCACGTACCATCATCGTTACCAACGATGAGACCGGCGAGTCGGAATCTTATCCGATCCACTACAACTTCAAGATTCGTGTTCGTGAAGGCGAATACATCAAGAAGGGTACCCGCATGACAGAGGGTAATGTATTCCCGGGCGACATCCTGAATATTCTGGGTGTTCAGGCAGTACAGGATTATATCATCAGCGAAGTACAGAAGGTTTACCGCCTCCAGGGTGTAGATATCAACGATAAGCACATCGAAGTTATTGTACGCCAGATGCTCCGCAAGGTGAAGGTAGACGATTCCGGCAGCAGCTATCTGCTCCCGGGTACAATGGTCGACCGCCGCAAGATCATGGAAGTCAACGATGCACTCCAGGAGCGCATCGACAACGGTGAGACCGAGGTTTCTCTGGTTACCGTAGAGCCGATGCTCCAGGGTATTACCAAGGCATCCTCCAGCTCTGACAGCTTCCTGTCTGCTGCATCCTTCCAGGAGACCACAAAGGCGCTGACCGATGCCGCAATCCGTGGCAAGAGCGACTATCTGTATGGTCTGAAGGAAAATGTTATTATCGGTAAGCTGATTCCGGCTGGTACTGGTATGGACGTTTACAACAACGTCAAGATCGTCAAGAATGACGCATATCTGGAACACAACAGCGCAGCAATGCCGTCTGCGACAATGCCGTCCACACTGGGCTAAATCCATGCGGCAGCGTTGGAAAAGACGCCTTTGCGTTCTGCTGGGAACACTGTTTCTGCTGGGCAGTCTCTGGACGATTCCGGCAGCGGCGGCTGAAACTGCCGCACCGCAGACCACTGCGGCGGAGTCGCAGTCCTCGGACAATGCAAAGGACAGCGGAAAGACAAAGCAGATCGTGATCGTTCTGGTGGTATTCACCGTGTCCTGCGGTGTCACTGCCTTTCTGGTCATGCAGCCCAGCTTGAAAAAGCTGAAAGCGGCAAAGGAACAGGCGAAAACAGTTTCTGCGGAACAGACCAAAAAAGATCATTAAATGAAACCGCCTCTGATCGGGAGTGATTCCCGGCCGGAGGCGGTTTTTGTCTTATTATAATGGTAATGTGCTAGTCGTTTTCTTCCAGCATCATTTCGAGATTCTCGAAGAGAAACTCCTGGGCACGGGACGAATATGTCACTACCGTATAAGTACGATCAAAGCTCTGTACGGTTTTCTCCGCAATGCCCAGGGCAGTGCCGTTTGCAGTGGGGATTTTCCGGTGCCGGTTCTCGCCGACGGAGATCTCTTCCAGAAAACCGGCACGCACCAGCCATTTGGTGAGGGTGGTGGTTTTCAGCCTGCACATGGTGTATTCATCGATCATGGCATTGCACTTCTGTACGATCTCAGAAATGCTTACTGGCTGTGGCTCTGGTTTCAGAGAGAGCAGCTGTTCCGGCGTCAGCGAAAACGGCAGGCGTTCGGAACGCTTTTTCTTGACACGCTGTACTTCGCCGTGGTTCTCGATCACCTGTTCCAGGATGCCGGAGACATATTGCAGGCACCTGGCAATGCGTACCTGCCGGACGGTGTCTCCTTCCGGGATGACTGTGCCGTCCAGGGGATTGATGCCTTGTACCAGGCAGTCCAGATATCGCTTGGCACGCTGCTGTACTTCGACTTCGGTCATGCGTTTTCTCCCTGGAAATGCACCTTTTTCAGCTGTCCCTGGTGCAGGGTCACGCTGTCACCCTCGAAGATGTCCAGGGCATACAGCCGGGCATCGGAATAGGGAATGGTGCTGCGTCTGCCGTCCGGCGACTCCAGAACTACGTCTACCATCGGTTCGCTGTGTTCCTCACAGCCGTAGTCGCTTTCAAAGATGTGCAGAACTCGGTAAATGGTTTCGCTCATAGGATTACTTCGCCTCCAGTGCAGTTTTCAGCCGCTTGCGCAGCTTTTCCGGGATCTTTTCTTCCAGCATCATCTGGATGCTTTCTTTCGGGAGATTTGCCAGTTCGCCGTCCGGCATCTGTTCCAGCAGAGCCACGACCTCTTCCAGCGTTGCGCCGCCTTCTTCCTTTGGGTTCACGTCATCCAGAAACGACGCTTTCGCCTCGTCCAGCATGGCAAAGCGTGTGGTGCGCAGCAGGAGGATCCCGCAGCTGCGGCACATTCCGGAGAGCGCCGCCTCGGTGCGCTTGTCGCAGACGGCGATGCTCTTCGGGCAGCGGCCGTAGTCGATGACTGCCTGGACAAAGCCGTCCAGTGCCTGCTGGAGGATGGCATCGTTGTATTGCAAAGGCTGCTGCGGCAGGAGCTGGTCCCGCTTGGTGTCCAGGATCAGCATGAGAAACGGGAAAAACGGTGCGCCCTCTCTGGCACGAACCGGGTCCGGGAACGGGAACAGCTGGCACTCCCACTTGCCGCCGCCTTTTTTCATCCGGCGCAGTTTCTGCTGCATGGCAGCGTCTAGGTGCGGCTCTGCCAGAGTGACCTCTGTCTCTTCCGGAATTTCCAGCGTCTCCCAGACTGCGCCGTCCGCAGTGGGAACATACAGGGGCAGGACAGCGGAATAGGGGAGCAGCCCCAGTTCCTGTTTGGTCTTGCCATGTTCCAGCTGTGCGGCAATGTCCAGTGCGGCGTGGAGCGCCGTTTCCAGAATGTCTGCCTGCGTCTCATTTTCCAGGAACCAGGTGGCATGATAGGGCTTGGCGCTGCGGAAACAGAAGTAGGCGTTCTTTCCACGGAAGGTGATGCCGTTTTCCTTGGCATAGCGGCGGAGACTTTCCACCTCGGCAGCTGCCAGGTCATCCTTGCAGCAGAATACGACCTGGAGACAGGACTGGGACATCATCAGTTCCTGGTAATTTTCCTGTGTTTTGTCCAGTCCGTCCGGTGTTTCCAAGAACTTGTGGATGTTGTTCCAGCCCGTTTCGCCGGAATAGACAGACAGCGAGATAAAGTCTCCCTCCATGCCGGTCAGCAGACAGCAGGCAGGCGTGCCGTCGGGCAGACGGACGGCGAACGCCTCGTATTCGTAGATGGTTTTCCACGGCTTGTGCTGCTTGAGGGCAAAGGTGAGGGGATAGAGCTTTTCCATATAGGGGAGCAGTGCGGCATCCGGCTCGGGGAGCATGGTCTCTTCGGTATCTATCATATCTTGCTTTTGATTCATGACGGGCATTACCTCTTTTCGTTGGGTGTGTAGTTCGGCTTGTCTCTACAATGACAAGGTGTTATCTTTTTCAGTATATCATATTTTTCGGCAGACTGCAACCGGATTCGCAGATTTTTCAGAAAATCCGGGGGATTTTTTCCGGAATGTCGTGGGATGCGCCGACGCTGTCCCTCTGTGAAAATTGCAGATTGTGCTGCGAAATCCTTTGTTCCATAAACCCATATCACGTAATTTTCACTAAAAAATCAGTTGCATTTCCTACGCCTTTATGGTATAATCTATAGTATGTAGTGTCAGAGCCATGGCTCTGGCTTGTGATTGAATGAAAGTGAGGCACAGAATATGTGTGGAATTGTTGGATATGTGGGAAAGCGGAACTGCACAGACGTTTTGATAAACGGACTGAGCAAGCTGGAATACCGTGGCTATGACTCCGCCGGGATCGCCGTGTTCCAGGATGGAAAGATCGCTGTAGCCAAGTCCAAGGGCAGACTGAAAGACCTGGAGGACAAAATGGAGCGTGAGGGCAGACCGGAGGGCAATGTGGGCATCGGTCATACACGCTGGGCGACCCACGGCGAGCCGTCTGACGTGAACTCTCATCCCCACAGCGGCGGCAGAGTGACCATCGTACATAACGGCATCATCGAGAACTATAAGGAACTGAAAGATCACCTGGCATCCAAGGGCGTGACCTTTGCCAGCGATACGGATACCGAGGTGGTGGCAAAGCTGCTGGACTATCGCTATAACGGCAGCCCCATCCAGACCATCTCTGATGTGATCCGTGACCTGGAGGGTTCCTATGCGCTGGGCATCATCTTCGCTGACCATCCGGATCAGGTGTATGCTGTCCGCTGTGAAAGTCCGCTGATCGTCGGCGTGGGCAAGGGCGAAAGCTTTATCGCATCGGATGTGCCGGCAATCATTGAATACACCAGAGACTACTACCTGCTGGAACACGAGGAGATCGCTGTGCTGGGCAGCGACGGCGTGCATATCTATGATGCCTTCGGTCAGCCGGTGGAAAAGGAACTGAAAACCGCAGACTGGGATGTGGAGGCGATTGGCAAGAACGGCTATGCCCACTTCATGCTCAAGGAGATCCACGAGCAGCCCACTGCCATCCGGAACACCATCCTGCCGAGAATCCAGGACGGCTTGCCCAATCTGGAAGAGTGCGGCATCACACCGGAGATGCTGCGCAGTTTCCGGCATATCCAGGTGGTTGCCTGCGGTACTGCCATGCACGCCGGAACGGTGGGCAAATATGTGATTGAAAAGCTGGCGAGAGTGCCGGTCACTGTGGATATCGCCTCGGAATTCCGCTATCGGGAACCGCTGGTGGGCGAGGGCGACCTGGTGATTATTATTTCCCAGTCCGGCGAGACCGCAGACAGCCTGGCGGCAATGCGCCTGGCAAAGTCTCTGGGTGCAAAGACGCTGGCGATCGTCAATGCGATGGGCAGCTCTATCGCACGTGAGGCGGATATGCTGATCTATACTCACGCCGGTCCGGAAATTGCCGTGGCATCCACTAAGGCGTATATGGTGCAGATCGCTGTGATGTATCTGTTTGCCTTTGAACTGGCGCTGGCTGTGGGAAAGATCGACGAGACTGAGTGCCGCCGTCTGGTGCAGCTGCTCCAGGATACATCCGACACCATTACCGGCATTCTGGAACACAAGGAGCAGGCGCAGTATATCGCCTCTTCTCTGATTACCGCAGACAGCCTGCTGTATATCGGACGTGGTCTGGACTATGCCCTCAGCATGGAAGGCTCTCTGAAACTGAAAGAGATCTCCTATATCCACTCGGAGTCCTATGCTGCCGGCGAACTGAAGCACGGCACCATCTCGCTTATCACGGAAAATATGCCGGTGATTGCCGTTGCCACCCAGAAAGCGCTGATGGAAAAGACCATCAGCAACATCAAGGAAGTCAAGGCCCGTGGCGCAAAGGTGATCCTGGTGTGCCGGGAAAGCGACAATGTAGACCCGGATGCTGTAGATCTGAAGTTTGGTCTGCCGGAGTTCGACGATCTGCTCATGCCGATGATCGCCGTAGTACCGCTGCAGCTGATCGCATATTACACCTCTGTCCTCAAGGGCAACGATGTGGATAAGCCACGGAATCTGGCAAAATCCGTGACTGTGGAATAATAGAAAAGGAACGATAACAGTGATGAAATACAAAAAGATTGCGCTGCTGGCTGCGGCAGCACTGACAATGACACAGATGCTGGGCATTTCGGCGGCAGCGGAAGAGGATGCCTCTTCTGCGGAGGACAGCGTGGTAGACGCAGACAGCCTTGGCAGCGATGAGAGCAGCGAAGAATCGTTTACCAGCGGTGACTATACCTATTCCCTGGACGGGGAAAACGCCAAGATCACAAAGTACAACAACAGCGATGAAACGAATGTTGTCGTACCGGACGAACTGGACGGTCACAAGGTGGTCTCTCTGGACAGCGGCACGTTTGCCACAAAGGATAAGATCGTCTCGGTGACACTGCCAGCGGCACTGACAGAGATCAACAGCTCCTGCTTCTACGGCTGCACCAGCCTGGAAAAGGTAGAACTGGCAGAGGGCAACACCGCATTTACCGTGACAGACGGCGTGCTGTTCTCCGCTGACGGCGAAGATCTGATCGTCTATCCGGATGCAATGGAAGGCACTTCCTATACCATTCCGGACGGGGTAAAGGAAATCTGGACATCTGCCTTTTCCAACACCAAGCTGACAGACGTCACATTCCCGGACGGCGTACTGTACATTGACGACTGGGCGTTTGCCTCTTCGGCGCTGACTTCGCTGGATCTGCCGGACTCTGTGACGGAGATCGGACAGTATGCCTTTGCCTACTGTGAGGGCATCCAGAAGATCGACTTGCCCCAGGATCTGGAACTGATCCAGGCGGCAGCCTTTGCCGGTGAGACCAGTCTGACAGAGGTCACCATGTATGACAGTTTGACGGAGATCCAGATGGCGGCTTTTGCCGGGACCGGTCTGAAAGAAGTAACTATTCCGGAGAGCGTCACCTATATCGGTTTCTGCGCATTCGGCTATGAGGCAGATATGACCACTAAGGTAGAGGACTTTGTGATCTACGGCAAAGTCGGCTCCCAGGCGCAGACCTACTGCACCGCAGTGGATTCCGAAAACGACTATTCCAATAACTTCAAGTTCCGCAGCGTCATGTCCGAAGAGGTCTCCGGAAGTGACAGCAATACCGTAGAAGTGACCGAGAAGGAAAACCTCTGGCAGAGCTACGGCAGATGGATCCTGCTGGGCGCCGGCGCAGTTGTTCTGCTGGTGGGCGGCGGCATTCTGATCTTTGCCGGCGGCGGAAAGAAGAAAAAGACTGCCTCTTCGAAGAAAAATGACAAGGCAAAGGAAAAGACAGAAGAAAAGACAGAAGAAAAGACAGAAGAAACAGAGACAGAGCCGCACGAGGATACCAAATGAGAGCTGTAACGACAATGATTTGCGGGATGCTGGGGGCAGCGCTGCTGAGTGCTCCGGTGATGCTGCCGGCATCGGCGGCAATGGCGGAGAGCAGCCAGGTTTCAGAAACCGATGACAGCGGCATTTCCATTGATACCTCCGGAGACACCTCCTATGATGTGTTCACCTATCGGGAAAATGACACAGGCGTTTGCATCACATCCTGTGATACCGCCGCCACATCCGCCGATATCCCGGAGGAGATCGACGGAAAGCCGGTCACAGAGATCGGCGATGCGGCATTTATGAACTGTGCCTATCTGACTGCCATAGAAGTACCGTCCCATGTGACGAAGATCGGCGAAAGTGCCTTTTCCAGCTGTCCCATGCTGTGCCAGGTCTCTCTGCCGGAGGGGCTGACAGAACTGGGCAAGGGCGTGTTTGAGTCCTGTACCATGCTGAGCCAGGTGACGCTGCCGTCTACGCTGACAGAACTGCCGGAGGCGGCATTCTACAATTGCAGCTATCTGCCCAGCTTTTCTGTGCCGGCGACGATCAAAGTCATCGGGAACGAGGCATTTTATAGCTGTACTGCCTTGAAAGAGGTGACGCTGCCTGAGGGCGTGGCGTCCATCGGGGACTATGCGTTTCAGAACTGCCAGGTGCTGGAGCAGGCGAAACTGCCGGCATCCTGTACTACTCTGGGCAAGTATGTGTTTGACGGCTGCCAGGCGCTGACGGCGCTGGATGTGGCAGAGGGCAACACGGCCTATCTGTCGCAGGACGGCGTGCTGTTTACCAAAGACGGCGAGACCCTGGTGCGGTATCCCCAGGCAAAGGCGGAGACGGCATATACTGTTCCGGAGGGCTGCAGGACACTGGCGGACTGGAGCTTTATTGGCTCTACCACACTGGAACAGATCAACATTGACGGGGTGACTTCTATCGGTGAGGACTGTTTCTATTACTGCACTTCGCTGAAAAGTATCGTTATCCCGGACGGCGTCGCAGAACTGAACGGCGCTGTGTTCGGCTATTGCCTGTCCCTGGAAGAGGTGAAACTGCCGGCGACCATCTGGAAACTGGGAGATCACTGTTTTTATTCCTGCGCCAAGCTGAACAAGATCGACCTGCCGGAGGGACTGACTACGCTGGGAGACCAGTGTTTCTACAACTGCGTTTCTCTGCTGGAAATGAACCTGCCGCAGACCATTACGGAGATCGGCGACCAGGCGATCGGGTATTATACGCCGTCAGATTCCAAGGACAATACGGCGAAGAAGATCGACCGGCTGCACGTTTACAACGCCGGCAGCAATGCGGTCAGCCAGTATATCCGGCAGTGGAAATCAGACGACTATAAGTATTGGATCATTGGTGGTGCGGTCGCTGTTGTGATCGTCGGGGGTGTCATCGCACTGATCTCGGTACGGCGGTATCGGAACAAGATACGGCCGACCAGCCGCCATGCGTCGGAGACGAAGCGGAAGAAATAAAGGGAAAGGAGAAACTTTTTTGAATAGTAGCGCACAAATGATATTTGATATGAGCGATGTAGAGAGTAAAGAAAATATACCACAGAAGAAACTTATATCAAAATATGATTTTAGTCAGGTCTTTGAAGGTCAGATAAATAATGAATATCATAACAACAATTCAATGGTTATACTAGGTGATAGTTTAGATGTATTAAAAAAAATGAAATCAAAAACAGTGCAACTTATCTTTGCCGATGCACCTTACAACATTGGAAAGAATTTTGGAAATAACCTTGATAAATGGAAAAATGTTAATGATTATGTTGAATGGTGCAAACGATGGCTTGATGAGTGCTTTCGCATATTAAGTGATGATGGAACCATATATTTTATGACTGCAACGCAGCATATGCCATTTCTTGACGTATACATTTCTGAAAAATACAATGTATTGTGTAGAATTGTGTGGGCATATGATAGTTCAGGAATGCAGTCAAAGAAAATATTTGGTTCATTGTATGAACCGATACTTATGGCGAATAAAAGTAAAAAATCAAAGTACACATTTAATCAAAATGATATTTTAGTGGAAGCAAAAACAGGAGCTAAAAGGAAGCTAATAGATTATCGAAAAGATCCGCCACAATTATATAATAGTGAAAAAGTCCCCGGAAATGTATGGGATTTTAGTAGAGTGCGATTTAGAATGCAGGAGTATGAAAATCACCCGACTCAAAAACCGGAAGCTTTGTTAGAAAGAATTATAAAGGCATCATCAAATGTTGGAGATCTTATTTTAGATCCGTTTTCAGGATCTTTCACTACTTCGGCAGTAGCTGTTAGATTAGGAAGAGGTGCAATCGGAATTGATATAAATGAGGAATATTGTAAGATTGGAATTAGGAGAACAGGAATCTCTTCTTTTTATCACGGGGAGGAATTGGTAAAGCAAAAAGAAAAAAAGACATCTGCAAGATCTAAATATAAAAGGTGATACAATGAAAATTATTGAAGAATTTGTAGAAAGCATTCTACGGGAAGCATACCCGTTAACATATCAATTTATATATGATCAAAGCACATTACTACAGTATTTAGATGGAAAGATGAAAGCTGTGCATGGAGATAGTAAATCACGAAGAAGTTTGGCGAATATCTATGCTGTCTATTCTATACTGTTCTTTTATAAAGAAGATTTTTGCAATGCTCCAGATGAATACAGGAAGTTTGACGGGTATGATTATATAAAATTATTCCATTTCTATCGGAATTTATATGGAGGAAATAAACTGCAAAATCATGCGCTGAATTCCAGAGTAAATGGTGAGTTCAAAAATAAATTTCCAAACACTACAAATGAACTTATAGTATCGAATAATGGAAAATACCTGATACATATCGATTATTTGTACGTGGATGACATAGATATCAGTAATATATGTTGTAAGGTTATTGAGAAATATATCCATCTTCTAAAACGAAAGGATAATGAATTATCCGAGGTTTTAGAACAATTAACGAATATATCTAGTTATGAGTTGAAAAGAAATAAATTGAAAACATTATTATCAGTTGATGCAGAAGCAAGAATATTTGAAATAATAAGCTTTTCAATATTAAAAAACCACTATAAAAACACAAAAGTTTACATTGGATATTCGGTAGAAAATCTTAGAACAGAGTATCTGACTCTATACAAAACCGGAAGAACTAATGCAAATGACGGGGGAATTGACTTTGTAATGCGACCTTTAGGTAGGTTTTTTCAAGTAACAGAGGTAAATGAATATAGTAAATATTTATTAGATATAGAAAAAGTAATGCATTTTCCAGTTACTTTTGTAGTAAAAACAAGTTCTAAAAAACTTGAAGTGCTAAGAGATTTAGAAAAATACATTGAGAAAAAGTCGAATGGTATGTGTGTCATTGAAAAAAGATATCATGATGCAATAGAAGAAATCATTACGATTAACGAACTTCAAGAATGGATGTGTAGTCTGGCGGATTTAGATATTGATAATGTTATAAGGGATATTGATAGATATTACAAGCTTGAAATGAACATAGATTGATATTTACTAAATGGCATCACCTGCCGCAGAAAGGACCCCAAACCATGAAGCATTTACATTCATTTGCACCCAAACGCCTGCTTGCAGCTGCCGCAGCCGGTGTGCTTTCGGTATGTGTGCTGCTGCCTGCCGGAAATGTTCTGGCAGCAGAGACCACGACCGACAGCAGCAGCGAGACATTCGATGACGGTACGCTGACTTATAAAAAACTCAGCAACACCACGGTTTCCGTAACGGACTGCGTGGAGTCTGCCACCCATATCAGCATCATGCCGAAGATCGACGGCTATGATGTGGTCTCCATCGGAGAAGAGGCTTTCGCCAACTGTACCTCTCTGCAGGGACTGACCATTCCGGACAGTGTCACAGAGATCGGCTCGGCAGCATTTTACGGCTGTACCGCTCTGGAAAGTCTGACCGTTCCGGATTCGGTGACCAAGATCGAGAGTGGCACCTTCTTTAACTGCAGCGCTCTGACCAATCTGACGCTGGGCGGAAAGACCACGGATATCGGCGATATGGCATTCGGCTACTGCACCAGCCTGGAAACGGTTGCTCTGCCGGAAACGGTGGAAAATATGGGCAACCAGGTGTTCTACTACTGCACGGCGCTGGATGATATCTCCATTCCGGATAAGGTGACGGAACTGGGCAGCTATACGTTCTACGGCTGTCTGGCGTTGAAATCGTTTGAAGTGCCGGCGAACCTGGAAGATATCGGCGCAATGTCCTTTGTGGCGTGTCCGTCCCTGGAGACCATTACGGTGGCAGACGGCAACGCCAAGTATACCGCAGTGGACAACGTATTGTACGACAGCGAGGAGAGCATCCTCTATCTGTATCCTGCCGGACGGAGCGACACCAGCTTTACCCTGCCGGACAGCACGCTGGTGGTCTATGCCGGCGCATTCTTTGCTGCCGGAAATCTCCAGCAGATCACATTTGACGAAAAGCTCCAGTACATCGGCGAGATGGCGTTTGACTTTTGCAGCGGACTCACCAGTCTGAACATTCCGAAGGGTGTGACCACCATCGGCACGACTGCTTTCGCCGACTGCACCGGACTGACATCTGTCACATTCGACGGCGCATCCGATGAGGACGGCGGCGACGGGGACAAGCTGGAGATCGGCGACTACGCCTTTTTCTGTACGGACAATCTGAAAGAAGTCCAGCTGCCCAAGCGTGTCTCCTCCATCGGCAAGTATGCCTTTGGCTGCACTTCGCCGTCTGACGATGACGACAGCGAGGATTATGTGACCGTTTCTTCGGACTCTGGAGACGATCTGAAAGTCAAGGCGCTGAGCGGATTCCTGCTGATCGGCTACACCGGCGCTGCATCGGACTATGTGAAGGACTGCGATGTGGACATCAGCTTTAAGTCGGTGAACTTCAACTGGAAAGGGCTGATCTTCTGGGCTGTGCTGGTTGTGGTTCTGGCGGCAGTAGTGCTGATCGCTGTTCGCATCATCCGCCGCACCATGATGACGGCGGAAGAAAAGCTTGCCCTCAAGTCGGCGCAGGCAGAACAGAAAGTGCCGCTGATGCAGCGTGAGGAATCGTCAGAGACCGAAGAACCGGAGTTTGACGACGGTTACCGCAGCATTCTCGCAGACGACGAGGATGAGGACGAGGCGGAAGGAGTGGCAGACTATGAGCAGACCATTTCGCACAGCCAGCTGCACAGCATCGGTCACGCCGATGCGGCAGAACCGAAGGAGAAAGCGCCGGAGGAAGAGAACAAATCGGAAAACGAATAAAACAGATGTGACCATTTCAGCGGTATGCGTGTTGTTATAGGTGAACGGCCGTTCGAGGAAAACGAAAGGAGTGAACCGGCGTGCAGGAACGTATTCTGATACGCAGACTCAAACAACACCAGCCGCAGGCTCTGGAAGAGCTGATCGAGACATACAGCCCCTACGTGGGGACGATCGTGCGCAATATTATCGGAAAGTATCTGTCAGAATCAGATGTGGAGGAACTCACTGCAGATGTTTTTCTGGCAGTGTGGGAACACACCGACCAGCTGAAAGCCGGAAAGCTCACAGCATATCTGGCGGCGATCGCCAGAAACCGGGCGAAAAACCGCATCCGTGGCTATCACGAGACCGTGAATCTGGAGGACATGATAGAGATCGGCAGCGGCGAGGATCTGGAAGACGCCATCGACCGGAAGATCCTGGGCGAGTTGCTCCGGGATGTGCTGGACACGCTGACGGCAAAAGACCGGGAGATTTTGGTTCGGTACTACTACTGTTATGAGACCGTCCGGCAGATCGCCGAGACGCTTTGTCTGAGCGAGTCCGCAGTGAAAATGCGGATGAGCCGGGCGAGAAAGAGACTCCAGCAGGAACTGATCGCACGAGGATATGCGTATGAGGAATCGCCGGCGGTGCAGCAGATACGCTTTGCCGCCATCGGAAAAGGAGCTGTCTCATGAAATGGAATTGCTATGATCTGTTCGATCACTATAATACAGAAAAAAACGGTGTGCCGGCGCTGAAAGAACAGCCCATCCGCACAGATGCGGTGCTGGAACGGGTACAGGCGCAGACCGCCGCCCATTCCCAGCCGCATAAGCGCAGCCGCATCCGGATGACCAAGTGGGCAGCTGGCATTGCGGCAGCGGCAGTATTGGTAACCGGCGGTACAACGCTGGCTGCGGCTGCCGGTGTCGGCGGACTGGATGCCTTTTTTCACAGTCTGATCGGCGAGGAAACGCCGGAAAATCCGGAAAAGCTGGCGGCGCTTGTCGCTACGCCGGATGCCAGCTTTGACAGCACCAACCAGGACGTACAGTTTACCCTGCTGGGAATGTACGGCGATGACAGCCAGGCGATGCTGAGCTTTCAGGTGACTGCCAAGGACGGCACAGCATTGCAGGACGGTTTCAAGCTGCCCTATCAGCTGACCTTGCAGGGCGCTGACGGCAGCAGCGAGGCGCTGGACTGCTACGGCAAAACGGCAGATATCCGGGAAAAAGACGGGGCATATTACATCAATCTCCGTATCAACCGCACCGACTTGCAGGGCAAAACACTGGATGTGACCTTCCGGAACTTCTACACGGAGGCGCAGATCTCTCAGATCTGGTCGCAGCTGACAGCCTATGACGACCAGTTCCAGCAGGACTATGTCCGGCAGAACTTCGGGGAAGATGCGCTGAAAGACTGGGGGAACGGCGAACTTCCGGCAGAATTTGATGTGGATGCCTGGAAAGCCTACCGCCGGGAGAACCATCTGGATCAGAAGTGCAGCGACCGGGAAAAGGAACTCTACGCAGAGACAGACGGCGTGATCTCCGGCAGCTGGCATACCAGCGTGACACTGGATTTCGCCAGCGCAGCGCCCATCACGGCGGAGTTTGACGGCGGCACAGTGACATTGCAGACCCTGTCCGCAAGCATCGCTGCGCCGGCAGAATGGGACGACCAGAACCATGCGGTCAACTATGTTATCACGCTGAAAGACGGCAGAAAGATCTTCGACGAACTGATGGCACAGTACACAGCCGGTGACGAAATGTTACAGCGTATCCATGCGCTGCCCGGCTGTGAGACGGATACCATCGAGCAGTATGTGCCGCTGGCAGAGAACTACTGGGAGAAGGACAGCGCCACAGACGTATTTTGCTACAGCGAACCCATCGACCCGGCAGAGGTGGAGACGATCACAGCGTATCGCTTTGCTTTTGCAGGTGAGGATTCCGACGGCACCAGCGGACTGAGCGGCTATGATCTCACCGACCGCACTGTGATCTACAGCGCACAGTAATTCGCAGAGAAAGGATGTTTCAACATGAGCAGAAATCGACAGCACAGCCGCAAACGGCAAAAACATTTGATGACAGCAGCGCTGCTGCTCTGCCTAGCAGTGCTGGGGTTTTCGGTATGGCTCCTGTTTGTTCCCAATCATCTCAATCACGTGGGAGAAACATCCGTTTTGCAGAGCAGTACAGCTGATCCCGGAACCGCAGCTGTGACCAGTGATTCCGGCACGGTGCAGAATTCCGATGCACAGGCGTTTCTGGCGGTGCTGGAGGGCAATACTGCACAGCTTTCCGCCGGGAAGTGGAAGAGCAGCGACGAGTCGGTGGCAACTGTGGACAGCAATGGAACCGTTACCGGCGTGAAACAGGGCAGCTGTCAGATCACGGACGGCAGCAGCACCTATCAGGTGGATGTGCGCCGTCTGGAACAGCGGGAAGAGGGAACGTATGTGGACGGTATTCTGATCGTCAACAAGTCCTATCCGCTGGCGGAAAACTACGACCCCGGTTTGCAGCCGGTGACAAAGGATGCTTTTCAAAAGCTGAGCGATGCGGCGGCACAGGAAGGGCTGGATATCTATATCGGTTCGGATTACCGGGACTACGCCTACCAGGTGAAGATCTATAACAACTACTGCAATTTATACGGCTGGGAACAAGCGGACAGCTTTTCTGCCCGTCCCGGCTATTCGGAACATCAGACAGGACTCACCATTGACTGCAACACCATTGACGATGCCTTCGGTGATACCCAGGAATCCGTCTGGCTGGCACAGCACTGCGCCGACTACGGGTTTATCATCCGTTTCCCCAAGGGAAAGGAGAGCATCACCGGCTATCAGTATGAGCCGTGGCACATCCGCTATGTGGGCGTGGACGTGGCAAAAGAGATACAGAAATACGGTCTGACCCTGGAAGAATATCTGGGCGTGGATTCCGTCTATGCCGAACCGTGGCAGGGATAAACATACTTTTCAACTTGATAGAAAAGCCGTACTGGAAAGTACGGCTTTTTTGTGCCTCTGTGAAATCCTTGTTTTCCAATTCTGTGAATCATCCGCAAAAAAAGTTGACATATTTAGAATACTATGTTATAATAAAACCTGTGAGAACAAAATCACAGGAAAGTGAATCTTACGGCAGTATATGACGAGTAAAAATGAAAAAGGGGCGATCGTATGAAAGCGTGTAAAAAGCTGACGGCACTTCTGGCGGCATTGACGATGCTGACCGGAACGGCAGGGTTGCCGGTTTCCGCAGAGGAAATGACCGGCACATTGGGAGATACCATGACATGGACAGTTGACGGGGACACTGTGCGCTGCACATGGGAATCTGCAGCGGCGGACGGTGTGGAGATTTCGATACAGGGCGATACCTGTACCATTGAAAAGGGCGTTTATTCTTGGGAAGAATATCAGGAATGGTCGAATGCGGCAGCAAACGAATTGACGGAACTGCTGGAGGCAAACGGCTATGATCCTTCTGCAATGGGCAGCGAGGAAAAGAACGCAGCCATCGCAGAACTGATGCCGGAGGCTTATGCAGTGCGGACAGCGTTTACCGGCATCAAGCACATTGTGGTTTCCGATGGAGTGACGCAGCTGGATGCGCCGCTGGGATTCCTCGGATTTGGGGATTCGGAAACGGTACAGCTGGGAAACAGCGTGGTTTCCATCGGGGACAGCACATTTGAGAATACCCACTGCACCCGGATCACCTTGCCGGACAGTCTGAAAATCATTGGAAATCAAGCATTTCTTAACGCCGGCGTAAAAGAACTCACCATTCCGGCAGGGGTGGAGGAGATCGGCGACATGGCTTTGGAAACCGATTCCGCTCTGGAAAAAGTGACCATTCTCTCCCGTGATGTGGACTTGACGGATACCGGACTGGGCTATGTGTCCGTCTGGCTGGAAACCAATCCGTACCGCAATGAAAATCTGGTGATCTATGGCTATGCCGGTTCTACTGCGGAACAGTATGCGGCGGACAATGCCATTCCCTTTGTGACGCTGGCAGAAACGCCGGTCTACGGGGATGTGAACCTGGACGGCAGAGTGGATATCCAGGATGCCGTCCTGCTGGCAAAGGCAGCCGCCGGAACGGTGACGCTCAACAGCGACGCCAAGGTAAACGGCGACTGCGACCAGGACGGTACGATCAGCCAGGCAGACGCTGCGATTCTGATGCAGTTTCTGGTGCATCTAGTAGATGAACTGCCGGTGCAGGGTGCATAAGTATAATTTGGGGAAAACGAAAACAGGACAGCGTGTCGAAATTGAAATGCGCTGTCCTGCTTTTTTTATGTTTCAGAATCGTCTGTTTCGGTGGGCGTGCAGCTTTTCAGCAGCGCCTGCAATTCAGAGGTGAACCGCTGTGCCTTGTCCTTGCCCCAGTAGCCTACGCTGTACAGGTGGATGCTGCCGCCGGCGGCAGGGGAAACGGTGAAGTCGCCGCAGTCTGACACCTGGTACAGCTGGTCGCCGCTGCGCAGTAGAAAGCTGGTGGTGTCTATGTCCATGGTGTAGCTTTCCAGGGGCAGCGGCGTGAGAAAGCTGCGGTGATAGGTGTAGCCGTCCAGCAGGGAAAGCAGTGCGTCGTATTCCTTTGTTCCGGGCTGGAAGTCATAGGTCACGCTTTCTGTGGTGGCTTTTCCCGTGACGGAAACGCCGGCGGTGACCACCGAGAGGGAAAACGGCTCGTCGGCGTGCATGGCTTTTCCGATGGGGAACGGTGTCAGCAGATACCATCCGCCTGCCAGAAGAATGCACAGCACCAGCAGCCCCAGAAGGACACGTTTTACGGGTTTGGCAGAACGCATGGCAGGTCTCCTTTCTGTAAAAATCGTTGTATGCTTGTTCTATTGTAGCATATTCTGTCGAAATTGTAAAGGCGGTGCGGCACAAATCTTTTCTGAAAAATACCTCTTGACAAGTGTACTGCAATGTGCTATACTGTACCTATTGAATCAGTACAATCAGCACAGTGAAAGGGGGAGAGCCTGTGGAGATCATTCTCAGCAGCAACAGCAGCAAACCCATTTATACCCAGATCACGGAGCAGATCAAGGCGCAGATCATGGACGGCACACTGCGTGCCGGCGATCCGATCCCGTCTATGCGCAGCCTGGCAAAGTCTCTGCACGTCAGTGTAATCACCGTACAGCGTGCCTATGAGGAACTGCAGCGTGACGGGTTCATCGAAACGACCGTCGGGCGTGGCAGTTTCGTTGCCGTGCAGGATCCGGCGTTTTATCTGGAGGAACAGCAGCGCCGGGCGGAAGAACATCTGAGTGCGGCGGCAGAGATCGCACGAACCGGCGGCATACCGCTGGAACAGCTCATCCGGGCGCTGACCATATTCTATGAGGAGGAGAACTGACCATGCAGAACATTTTAGAGATACGGGATCTGGGGCGTTCCTATGTGAATTTCCGGCTGGAACACATCAGCCTTTCCATTCCCGGCGGAACGATCATGGGACTGGTGGGCGAGAACGGCGCCGGAAAAAGCACCACCATCCGTGCGGCGCTGGGACTCATCCGGAAGGATGCCGGCGAGGTGCTGTACTGCGGCGAACCGCTGACCACGGACAGTGCCGCCATGAAAGAACAGATCGGCGTGGTGTTCGACAGCATCTGCTTTTATCCGGAATTGACGGTGGAAAAGGCAGGGAAGATCTGCCGGAAAACCTATCGGAACTGGGATGAGGCATATTTCCGGGAACTGCTGGAGCAGTTTTCTCTGGATCCCAAGCAGAAGATCAAGGCGCTGTCCCGTGGCATGAGCATGAAGCTTTCCCTGGTGCTGGCGTTTGCCCACCGTCCGAAACTGCTGATTCTGGACGAACCCACCAGCGGACTGGACCCGGTGGTACGGGATGACTTACTGGACTTGTTTCTGGACTTTGTCCGGGACGAGGAACACGCCATTCTGATCTCGTCGCACATCACCAGCGACCTGGAAAAGATAGCGGATTATGTGACATTTCTCCATGCAGGAAAGTTGCTGCTGACCAAGCCCAAGGACGAACTGCTCTGGAAATACGGCGTACTGCGCTGCGGCGAGGAGCAGTTTCAGAAACTGGACGGGTCAGAGGTGCTGGCATGGCAGAAAAAGGACTATTCCTATGACGTGCTTGTGCCGGATCGGGAAGAGCTGCTGCGGAGATATCCGGAGGCGGTAGTGGACAGAGCAACCATGGACGAGATCCTGCTGTTGTATGTGAAAGGAGCGCAGAAAAAATGAAGGGACTGCTCTTGAAGGACTTCTATACCATATGGAAAGCCGGACGAATTTTTATTATTCTGTACATCTTTATCGCAGCCGTTTCCGGCATGAATCTCCAGAACGGCTGGTCTTACATGGGTTTTTGGATGGTGATGATGGATGCGCAGACTTCAAGCACCTTTTCCTATGACCATTCCTGCAACTGGAATCGTTTTGCACTGACGATGCCTGTTACACGAAAAGACGTGGTGCAGTCGAAATTCCTTTTGCAGCTGCTGATCGTATTCGGCAGTATGCTGGCATACCTTGTGCTGGCTGCCCTTGTCAGTCTGGTGCTGCGGACGTTTGAAGTCAAGGCGTTTTGCAATATGCTGCTTGCCGCATGGCTTGTGTTCTGGGTCGTACTGCTCATGGGCAGCGTTTCCACACTGCTGCTGTTCCGGTTTCCGCCGGAATACGTGCGGCTGATCTCCATTTTGGTCTATGTGATTCCGGCGTGTGTTTTCATGGGTGCGGGCAGCATTTTCGTGCAGGAAATAGCGGACAATCCTGCCGTCCTGCCTGCGGCGTTTTCCGCAATGCTGCTGCCGGCGGCGATTGCCATACCCATACTGTCCCTGGTGGTCTCCGGACTGTGCTATTTCTTCAGCTGCCGTGTCTTTCAGAAGAAAGATCTGACATAACGGGAAAGGAGTGTTTTGCATGAAAATCATTGCCCATATCGAAAATGACTTTTCCACCAAGTTCGGCATTCCCCGGCAGAGCGGACTGGTCAACAGTCTCCGTTCCCGGATCGTCTTTGCGCCGGAATACCGGAATCCCGATGCGTTTCGGGGACTGGAGGATTTTTCCCACGTCTGGCTGATCTGGGAGTTTTCCCAGGCGGTGCGGCAGAAGTGGTCTCCCACGGTACGTCCGCCAAGGTTGGGCGGCAATACCCGGATGGGCGTATTCGCCACCCGTTCGCCGTTCCGTCCGAATCCCGTCGGGCTGTCGGCGGTGCAGCTGGAAGAAGTGGTGTTGCACGGCGCAGATGCTCCGTATCTGGTGGTCTCCGGTGCAGATCTGATGAACGGCACGCCCATCTATGACATCAAGCCCTATCTGCCCCATATCGACAGCCATCCGGATGCCAGAGGCGGCTTTGCCGTGCCGGCGGCGGAACATCGGCTGAAAGTGGTATTTCCGGAACAGTGGCTGGAAAAAGTCCCGGAACAGCTGCGGGACGGGCTGACCGAAGTGCTGGCGCAGGACCCCAGACCGTCCTATCAGCACGACCCGGAACGGGTATACGGGTTCGGCTTTGCCCGGCTGGAAGTGAAGTTTACCGTAGACGGGGACGTGCTGACGGTGTGCGGCGTGACGGCACAGAAGTGATCTGTGGCGGCATCGTGTGTCTCAGCACCGCCAAATCTCACATTTTCTGCAAAAAATTTCGGAAACCCCTTGCAAATTGTTTCGTTCTATGGTATGATAAATCTGTACAGTTCAGAGCCTGTATCAACTTCGTGGTACAGGCTCTTACCGTATCTGTGCGGACTGCCGTGCAGATGCAGAAATCAACACCGTAAAATATTGATAAAAGGAGATACTACTTATGCAGTATGGTTACTTTGATCTGAAAAACAAAGAGTATGTCATCGATCATCCGGATACGCCGGCACCCTGGGTCAACTACCTGGGTTCCCCGGAATACGGCGCAATGATCTCGAACAACGCTGCCGGCTACAGCTTTGTCAAGTCTGGCGCAAACGGCAGAATCAGCCGTTTCCGGTTCAACTCCATGATGGCGCTGCCGGGACGCTACATCTACCTGCGTGACAACGACACCAAGGACTACTGGTCTGCCACCTGGCAGCCGGTAGGCAAGCCGCTGGATGCCTACAAGAGCGTCTGCCGCCACGGCACAGCTTATACCGTGATTTCCGCAGACTATGCCGGCATCTCTTCTGAGGTCACATATTATGTTCCCATCGGCGCTACCTATGAGGTATGGCGTGCTGTCATCACCAACAACAGCGACAAGCCGAGAAACCTGTCTGCATTCGGTTTCGTAGAGTTCACCAACGACAACAACTACGAGCAGGACCAGGTCAACCTCCAGTACACCCTGTTCATCACACGCACCAGCTTTGAGGGCAACAAGATCCTCCAGCACATCAACGAGAACAGCGGCAAGGATGCTACTGGTTCCAACCACAGAGAGCGTTTCTTCGGCATGGTCGGGGCACCGATCTCCGGCTATAACGGCAATCTGGACAGCTTTATCGGTCCGTACCGCACCTATTCCAACCCCATCGCAGTAGAGCAGGGCAAGTGTACCGGTGAGATGAACTACAACGGCAATGCCTGCGGCGCACTCCAGAGCGATATCACGCTCCAGCCGGGCGAGTCCAAGGAACTGATCTTCGTACTGGGTCAGAAGGACAACACCCAGGCAAACGAGATCCTGGCATCCTATGAGACTGCCGGCAAGGTAGACGAAGAAGTCGAGGCATTGAAGGCATACTGGCACGGCAAGCTGAACCACTTCCAGGTAGACACACCGTCCGAGTCCTTCAACAACATGATCAACGTATGGAACGCTTATCAGTGTTTCATTACCTTTATCTGGTCCCGTGCAGCATCTTTCGTATACTGCGGTCTGCGCAACGGCTACGGCTATCGGGATACGGTACAGGATATCCAGGGCATCATTCACCTGGATCCGGAGCTTGCCGCAGAAAAGATCCGCTTTATGCTGTCTGCACAGGTAGACAACGGCGGCGGTCTGCCGCTGGTTAAGTTCGACCACAATGCCGGCCATGAAAACACCCCGGACGATCCGGAATATGTCAAGGAGACAGGTCACCCGTCCTACCGTGCAGACGATGCGCTGTGGCTGTTCCCGACCATCCGCAAGTATGTGGGCGAATCCGGCAACAAGGCATTCTACGATGAAGTGATCGTCTATGCAAACGGCGGCGAGGATACCGTTTACGACCATCTGAAACGTGCGATCCGTTTCTCCATGGAGCGCCTGGGCGACCACAATATGCCGGCAGGTCTCCACGCAGACTGGAACGACTGCCTTCGTCTGGGCAAGAAGGGTGAATCCACCTTCGTTGCATTCCAGCTGTACTATGCAATGTCCATGATGCACGAGCTGGCAGCAGAGCACAAGGATGACGAGTACATCGCTTATCTGGACAAGGTACAGAAGGCGCTGGGCGAAGCACTGGCTGCCTGCTGGGATGAGGACCGCTTTATCCGTGGCATCCGGGAAGACGGCGTAGTCGTTGGCGCAAAGAAGGATCCGGAGGCATCCATGTGGCTGAATCCTCAGAGCTGGAGCGTTATCTCCGGTTTCGCCTCCAAGGAACAGAGCGACAAGGCAATGCAGTCTGTTGCAGATATCCTGGATACCCCGTACGGTGCAAAGCTGCTGGATCCGCCGTATATCGACAACTATTTCGACGGCGCACTGATGCACATTTTCAATCCGGATACCAAGGAAAACGGCGGTATCTTCTCCCAGTCTCAGGGCTGGCTGATCCTGGCAGAGAGCCTGCTGGGTCACGGTGACGATGCGTTCCGTTACTTCGAGGAAAGCTCTCCGGCATCCATGAACGACAAGGCAGAACAGCGTGTGCTGGAACCGTATGTACACGGTCAGTTCACCGAGTCCACAGCATCCCCGTATGCAGGACGTTCTCACGTACACTGGCTGACCGGTACTGCATCCACTGTTATGGTCGGCTGCGTAGAGGGTATCTGCGGTATGCGTCCGGATGCAGACGGTCTGCATATCTGCCCGTCCATTCCGGGTGCATGGGATGGTTTCACCATGGAAAAATCCTTCCGTGGCAAGCAGCTGTCCATCACAGTCAAGAACCCGAATCACGTACAGAGCGGCGTTGCATCTCTGACACTGAACGGTAAGGCACTGGAAGGCGACTATGTTCCGGCTGCTGCACTGGCTGAACAGAACCAGATCGAAGTTGTTCTGGGCTGATTCCAGAAATAAACCATAGAAAACAGAAAAAGACCGCCTTTTCCCGGCACACCGTGGGAAAAGGCGGTCTTTTGTGCGCTGCTGCTTGTATATTTTCCGCCGCTGCGGGCATACTCTCTGCGAACAGAAACTTTTTGTTGTCAGTTCCTCTTGACAAGGGAGAGATTCTGTGGTACAATAAATCTGGTTAGAGACAACTAACCATAAAATGAGAGTACGTAAAGGAGTCGTATAGCAATGAATTACTTGCAGATCGAAAAGGTTATTGGCAGAGAAATTCTGGATTCCAGAGGAAACCCCACTGTTGAGGCAGAAGTGACTCTGGTTGACGGTACTACCGCAAGAGGTACTGCACCCAGCGGCGCATCCACCGGCGAATTCGAGGCGCTGGAACTGCGTGACGGCGACAAGGCACGTTATCTGGGCAAGGGCGTGACCAAGGCAGTTGAAAACATCAACACCATCATTAACGAGACTATCACTGGCATGGATGCCTCTGACCTGTACGCTGTGGACAAGGCAATGATCGCAGCAGACGGCACAAAGGACAAGTCCAAGCTGGGCGCAAATGCGATCCTGGCAGTTTCCATCGCTACTGCAAGAGCAGCAGCAACTGCACTGGATATTCCGCTGTATCGTTTCCTGGGCGGCGTTTCCGGCACACGTCTGCCGGTTCCGATGATGAACATTCTGAACGGCGGCGCACACGCTACCAACACCGTAGATACCCAGGAATTCATGATCATGCCGGTTGGCGCACCCAGCTTTAAGGAAGCGCTCCGCTGGTGTGCGGAAGTATTCCACAGCCTGGCAAAGATTCTGAAGGCAAAGGGTCTGGCTACTTCCGTCGGCGACGAAGGTGGCTTTGCACCGAACCTGTCCAGCGACGATGAGACCATCGAGACCATCCTGGAGGCAGTAAAGGCTGCCGGATATGAGCCGGGTAAGGACTTCATGATCGCAATGGATGCTGCATCTTCTGAGTGGAAGAGCGAAAAGGGCAAGGGATTCTATCACCAGCCCAAGTCCGGCAGAGACTTCACTTCTGATGAACTGATCCAGCACTGGGCAGACCTGGTAGAAAAGTACCCCATCATCTCCATCGAGGACGCACTGGATGAAGAGGACTGGGAAGGCTGGCAGAAGCTCACCGCAAAGCTGGGCGGCAAGGTGCAGCTGGTCGGCGACGATCTGTTCGTTACCAACACCGAGCGTCTGAAGAAGGGCATCGAACTGGGCTGCGGCAACTCCATCCTCATCAAGCTGAACCAGATCGGTTCTGTTTCCGAGACACTGGAGGCAATCCAGATGGCACACAACGCAGGCTATACAGCAATTTCTTCTCACCGTTCCGGCGAGACCGCAGATACTACCATCGCTGACCTGGCAGTAGCACTGAACACCTGCCAGATCAAGACCGGCGCTCCCAGCCGTTCTGAGCGCGTGGCCAAGTACAACCAGCTGCTCCGCATCGAGGAAGAACTGGGCGACAGCGCAGTATATCCGGGCATGGCAGCATTTCACGTAAAGCGTGACTGAGAACAAAGCTTTCCTTTCTGAGTGGATGTTCCACTCATTTCAAACTCTTCTATGACGGTACCGCCTGGCGGAACTGTCCCCTTAAACCTTATGAAAAAGCGGCGTATTCCGGTTGGAGTGCGCCGTTTTTTCTGCGGCTTATTTCTCCGGGAGTCTGTCGCTGACACGCCAGCCCAGCAGCACCAGTCCCAGCAGATTGGGAATCGCCATCAGTCCGTTGGCAATGTCCGAGAGCGCCCACACCGACCGGAGCGACACCACCGCACCGATCCCGGCGCACAGGCAGAACAGCAGGCGATAGGGCAGCCGCAGCCGCTCGCCGCCCAGATACCGCACCGCTTGTTCACCGCAGCAGCACCAGCCGATCAGCGTGCAGAATGCAAACAGCGCTGTCAGAATTGCCATGACCTCCGGGGCAGCGCCGCCGAAAATGCCGGAAAATGCTGCGGTGATGATTGTCCCGGCGTGGTCTGCCTGCGTCAGTGCGCCGCTGGTGAGAATCGCCAGCGCTGTGAGCGTACAGCAGACCAGCGTATCTAGCGCCACCTCCACCATGCTCCACATTCCCTGGAGCGCCGCATCTTCCGAACTGCCGCCGGCGTGGACCAGGGCGCTGCTGCCCAGACCTGCTTCGTTGGAAAAGATGCCGTGGCGCAGTCCGGTCTGTACCGCCTGTTTCAGCACAGCGCCGGAAATACCGCCGCCCACGGCACGAATCCCGAATGCACCGCAGAAGATGTCCCGGAACGCACCAGGCAGGGCATCGTGATGCGTTACGATTACGCCGAGCGCCGCCAGCAGGTACACGGCAGACAGCAGCGGCATGAGCCACTGGATGACCTTTCCGGTGCAGCTTGTGCCACGGAGCAGAATGATGCCCAGCAGTACTGCAACGCCAACCGCCGTCCACAGCGGCGGCAGGGAAAACGCCTGCTTTGCCAGAGTGGAAATGGCGCTGCTCTGGGTCATGTTGCCCATGCCTAGGGATGCGGCAATACAGCAAACGGCATAGAACGCCGCCAGTACCCGGCTGTGCAGTCCGAACCGGAGATATGCCATGGGACCGCTCACTCGTCTGCCGTCCGGCAGTGTCCGGGCATAACGCAGGGCAAGGACGTTTTCGCTGTAGGTCAGCGCCATTCCCAGCAGGGCAGAGAACCACATCCAAAAGACAGCGCCCGGACCGCCTATACAGAGCGCCGCCGCCACGCCGATGATGTTTCCCGTTCCCATAGCTGCCGCCAGGGCGGTGGAAAAGGTCTGGAACTGGGTGAGGGCAGTGCGGTTCTCGCCAGCGGTTTTCTCTTTCAGACTGCCGAAGGTGCGCTTCAGAATGGTGCGCCAGCCCCGGAATTGGAGAAAGCGCAGCCGGATGGTGAGAAAAACACCTGTGCCGAGCAGCAGCACCAATAGTCCGGCACTCCAGATATAAGATGCAATGGTTTCCAGCATAGCGGCGGTCTCCTTTCGTTGGACAGGGGCAGCAGTGCTTTTGCGTAACAATTTCTCATGCAAATCAATTTTTCGGATAGTCCCCCTTGAAAAGGGGGATGTCAGCGTAAGCTGACAGGGGGATAGATTATTACAGAGCATTTTTCTTAGCACAAGGCACATCTTGTGGGTGCATTTTCAAAGAAGGCATAAAAATTGATTTACGTAACAATTTCCCCATATCTCTTGACGAAAATGCCATATCGGGGTATAATAGTTTATGAAGATATCCAACCCGTTTAGAAGTTGCGGCGGCGCAGCGGTGCGTGAAAAGGCACAGCTGTGCAGTGCCGCCGGAGAATTCCACAGGAGGCGCAGATGAAGCAGTATACTGCCGACAAACACGCACAATATACTCTGCAGATCGCTGCACCTGTGGTGTCAGCGGTGCTGATCGGATTGATATGGTACTTTTTAGCGGTACTTCCCCACTGGATGCTCTGGACGCTGACAGTCATCGTCGCTGCGGCGGCGGTGCTGCTGTCTACACTGCTGCTGCCCATGTGGTTCTGCACCATCGTCTACAGCGTTTCGGCGACGCATATCACCCGGAAGTGCGGCATTTTCTTTGTACAGGAACAGACCATGCGCACCCAGGCGCTCCAGTTCAGCAGCATTTTTCGTGCGCCGTTTTCGGAAAAGACCGGGATGAACTTCATTCCGCTCCATGCCTACGGCGGCACAGTCATTCTGGCGTTTCTGAGCCGCTCTGATGCGGAGGAGATCCAGGCGTTTCTGCAAAAGACGGTGTACAGCCACAGCCAGCGAGTGGTGGAACAGCCTGTGTTGCCGGAAGAAGGTCCGGACTTTGACGTATTCGAAAGCGCCATGCAGGAGACGAAAGCACCTCCGGCAGACGACACGGAAAGGAGCGAGCCATGACCCGGACGGCTGCGGCATCCCCGGCAGTTTACCGGGAGCATCCCATCAAGATCCTGCGGTACAGCGCCAAAAACCTGTGGCTGTTGATTTTTCCGCTGCTGCGCAGTCTGCGGTTTTATCCGTTCTCGTTTCAGAATCTCATCGACTGGGGCGCCGGCGTGTGGTTTGACCTGCTGGTGGCGCTGCTGATCTTGGGGATCGGAACGCTCCGCTGGCACGCCTGCATCTACTATTTCGACGAAGTGACCATCCGTTCCCGGAGCGGCATCCTGCTGCAGCGTGTCACGGAGATCCCTCTGGAGCGCATTGCCTCCACCGTAGAGGAACACCCCTTTTACCTACGTCCGCTCCGGGCGGCGTGTCTGCGCATCAGTACAGCGGCAGGCGCAATGCCGGATGCGGATATGCAGCTGACGCTGTATCTGCGTGACCTGCACCGGCTGCGGCAGAATATCCCGGTGCTGCAAAACGGCAAGTCGGAAGAGGCGGCATATCACACGCCGGCGTGGCGGACGATGCTGTTCTCGGCGCTGTTTTCCAGCAGCTTTTCCGGGGCGCTGTACATTGCGACCCTTTTTTTTCAGGGCGGCCGTATCACGTCTGACCTGCTGGAACAGTTCCAGGCGCAGCAGCTCCTGGAGGATGCCACAGACAGAGCGTCCACGGCGTTTCACGGTGTACCACGCATCGCCGTCACCATCGGCATCATCATTCTGGCGCTGTGGCTGATCTCATTCGGGCGGAATCTGCTGCGCTACGGCAGATTCAAGATGCGGTTCGGCAGTGAGTTTATCTCGGTGCATACGGGCATCATCACCCGGCGGCGGTATCATCTCCGGGACACCGCCATCATCTTTCCCGACCTGCGGCAGAACCTGGTGATGAAGATTTTCGGCATGGTCTCGCTGCACATCCGCTGTCCCGGCTACGGCAGCCGGCGTGACACCCTGCCGGTGCTGATTCCGCTGATGCGCAAAAAAAGCTCTCAGCCCCTGCTGGAACGCCTGCACGCCGTGCCGGTGATGGAACATCCGAAACTGCACGCAAAATCCAACATCAAGTTTTTCTGGTCGTTCGTCTGGCCGCCGGTGATCGGACTTTGCGCCATTTTTCCGGTGCGATTTTTCCTGCTGTGGCTGCTGCCCGGTGTGGGAGCGATCATCCGCTTTTTTTCCGTCATGATGATTATTCCGCTGGTGTGGCTGCTCTGCATCCGCATTGTGGCGATGGTCTCGGAATCGGTCACCATGGACGACCAGCACCTGCAGATGCACTTTTGCAGCTGGTTCACATTCCACACCATCACGGTGAACCATGCACGCATCGTCCGCACGGACATTATGCAGACGCCCATGCAAAAGCAGTATGGAGTTTGCCATTTATATATCACCTGCAACGGACCCCGGCAGCAGCGGTTCAAGCTGACGGCGCTCCCGGAGAAAAAGGTCCGGGAGATTCTGGCGATGCTGGAGCAGGGAGCATAATCACAAAAACATTCCCGGTTTCTGCGTGGGTGCGGAAACCGGGATTTTTTTGTAAAAATGCAGATAAAGTGTTGAAATTTACAGTTAAGCCTAAATTTAGTCGTTTTTTTTTTTTTTTTTTGAGCTATAATGTGAATTAGAATTGTAAGATTCCATTTCAATTTAGGAGGATGATGTAAATGAGATTGTGGAAAAAAGTTTTGTCGGCAGTGACAGCCGGGGCGCTTTGCGTCGGCGGCGTGGGACTGCCTGGGGTGCAGAATGTACTGGAAAGCGTGGGAACGGTGCTGTCGGCGAGTGCGGAAGATAAGATTTATGGAGACCTGTCCTATGATGTAACAGATGCAGGTGAAGTTGTGATTACTGGGTACAATGGAGACGCTGCGACTGTAGAAATTCCGTCGGAGATTGATGGAAAACCTGTGACGAGCATAGGATGGAGTGCTTTCCAGAATTGTACAAGTTTGACAACGATCACCATTCCGGGCAGTGTGAAGAGTGTTGGCTGGAGTGCTTTTAAAGACTGCACTGGTTTGACAGGAATTACTATTTCAAATGGTGTGACGATTATTGAAGGAAGTGCTTTTGAAGGCTGTACTAGTCTAACAGCAATCGCAATTCCGGATAGTGTGATGGATATTAAATATAATGCTTTTAAGTACTGTACTGGGTTGAAAGAAATCTCTATTTCGAATGGCGTGACAATTCTTGATATGAGTATTTTTGAAGGCTGTACTAGTCTGACAGCGATCGCAATTCCGGATAGTGTGACGGATATTGGATATAATGCTTTTAAGGACTGTATTGGTTTGGCAGAAATCACCATTCCGGATAGTGTGACGCTTATTGGAGGAAGTGCTTTTAATGGCTGTACCGGCTTGACTGCAATCACAATTCCGAATAGTGTAACGGATATTTACGATGATGCTTTTTATGGATGTACCAGCTTGACGGAAATTACTATTCCAGATGGAGTAACGAATATTTACAATGATGTTTTTTATGGATGTACTAGCTTAGAAGAAATTACTATCCCAGACAATGTGAAAAGTGTTGGTCAAGAAGCTTTTTTCGACTGTGTCAGTTTGAAGGAAATCACTATTCCAGATGGTGCAACAAGTATTGGGTGGCGTGCTTTTAAAGGCTGTACCAGTCTGACAAGAATTACTATCCCGGACAGTGTAACAAACATTGATGGAGAAACTTTTGAAGATTGCAATAACGTGACAATTTACGGCTACACCGGTTCCTACGCAGAAACTTATGCTAAGAAAAAGGATATTCCTTTTGTTTCTCTGGGCAATGCTACAATCCTAGATCCGACCCTCGCCAAAGGCGACCTGGACGGCAGCGACCGCATTGACTCCACCGACATCTTCTACACCATGTATTACGTGGCAAATGTTGCCGTAGGAAACCCCGGCGGTCTGACAACGGAACAGATCGCAGCCGCCGATGTGGACGGCAGCGGCAAGGTGGATTCCACCGACGTATTCTATATGATGTATTACGTGGCACTCCACGGCGTCGGCAAGGATGTGTCCTGGGAGGAAGTCCTCGCCAAGTAAGAAAAATTCTTAGAACCAAAAAGGGCTGCGGTACTTTTCACGAGTACCGCAGCCCTTGCTGTATCCGGTTACATTTGTAAAATCTGCGCCAGTATCCGCAGGATCTTTGCCCCGTAGTTCGCCCCGGATGCCCAGCCCTTGTGGTTCGGATTCTCCTGGATGCCAAGCCACTCCACATAGGGCGCACAGCCACGCTGGACATAGCGGAAACGGGTGTCGATGCAGTCCTGTTTCAGCGGCTCTGTGGAGGCGTAGGCTTTCAGATGCTGTATCTGCGCCCGGATGCCCAGCTGGGGCGTGGCAAAGGAATTGCCTTTCACGCCGTTTTGCGTCACGCCCATGCCGCAGAAATTGTTCTGGCTCAGCGTCACGGCAGAGCCACGGAAGGTGAAGTTTCCGGTCTCCAGGCAGGACTGTGCAAAGGCAATGTCCCCACGCACGCCCTCTGCCTCGCCCTCGCTGAGATAGTAGGGGATCATGTCCAGGACGCTCTGCGCTACGTTGGGGTTGACAGAGCGGATGTAGGCGGCCATCTGTGCGGCTGTCGCCTGGGACTTGCCCATGACCGGGGTGGTGTTGGTGGAAAGCTTGCCGTCATCGGCGGCACGATAGGTCACGCCGTCGATGAGGACGGTCTGGCTGCGCACCAGCTTGCCGTCGCTTTCGAAGTAATAGGAACTGCCGTCCAGCTGCTGCATCCCCACCAGTGCGGTCTCCGTGTCCGGGCTGAAATAGTAGATGTCTCTGCCGTCTTTCTGCCAGCCGGTCTGGATGCTGCCGTCTATACTATTATAATAGGAGACCGTCCCGTCAGCAAACGTGCATACGCCCACTGTCTGGGTGCCGCAGTCCGGGTCGAACTGGTACCGGTGTCCGTCCAGCGTCTGTTCGCCGGTCAGCTTTCCGGTGTCGCTGTCCGCATAATAGCGGTGACCGCCGGACTCCACCCAGCCGGAGACCGGTTCTCCTGTGACCGGGTCGTAGTAGCGGCGTATACCGTTCACCGTGCGCCAGCCGGTCTTTTGCGCTCCGGTGTAGTCGAAGAGATAGTCCGTACCGTCGATGGTCACTTCGCCGGTGACGCATTCGCCCTGGGCATCATAGTAACAGCGGCTGCCGCTTTCCGTCACGCCCCAGTTGCCGGAGGGCTGGGTGGTTTCTGTGGCAACGGGAACAGTCACCCCGGCGCTGTCCGCCGCCGCAGAAAAGCCGCCCAGGATGCAGGCTGTCCCCAGTCCGGCGGCGAGGGAAAGCAGGAATGGAAAATGTTTCAAGTGTGGTCCTCCTTTGTATTGTGTTTTGTGCGGTATTGCCTTTATTGTAGCATATTTTCGGGGATGTTGCAACCGAAAATGCACAAAAAATGCACCGCAGTATGCAGAAAAGTGTCACATTCTCCGGATTTTTCGTCAAACTGCCGGAATCGGACGCAGAAGGACACTGCATTTTTTGCGCTGCGTGGGAAAAAATAACGCAGACTTTGTTGACAATTCGGCAAAAATCCGGTATAATGTAGTGGAAAGAGAATGTTGCAGGGGAAGATACCGATAGGGGAACGCTGGCAGGTCTGCCGGCAGAAATTCAGTTGCTGCAAATGCGCAGCAGGAGGAATCTATGTCGTTACAGGAAAAAGAAGCATACGACCTGGCAAAATGTAAGCTTGCAGAATATTTGCAGGACAGCGCCGTCTGCTCCATGGATGAATACGTGCAGCACGGCACGACCAGCACATTACAGCACTGCCTTTCTGTGGTGCATATCAGCTGTGCCATGGCAGAAAAGCTGCACATCCGTGTAAACTATGAAAATCTGATCGTCGGGGCGCTGCTCCACGACTTTTATTTGTATGACTGGCACACGCACCAGGATGAGGGCGTGCTGCACGGCTTTGCCCATCCGCACATCGCCTGCAGAAATGCAGCGATGCGGTTTCATGTCAACGCAGAGGTACAGCACATCATCACCACCCATATGTGGCCGCTGACGCTGCGGTTTGTGCCACGTTCCAGAGAGGCGGTTCTGGTCTGCATGGCGGACAAGTTCTGTTCCACCCTAGAGACCGTGGTGGGATTTTTCCACGCTGCCGCTGCACTGCTCCGAAGAAAGCAGGTGTGAGTTTATGGTACATTATCTTTCTGACTATGTGATCCTTTTCTTTGCCTATGCCACCCTGGGCTGGTGCATGGAAACATTATATATGGGCGTCCGGGAACGGCGCATCACCAACCGTGGCTTTCTGCTGGGACCCTGCTGTCCGATCTACGGCGCAGGCATGGTGGGCATTACCCTGTTGTTCCAGGACAGCCACTACAGCTATTGGCACGTGTTCTTTTCTATCATCCTGCTGTGCAGCCTGCTGGAATATGCAGTAAGCGCTTTGATGGAACGGGTGTTCCACACTCGCTGGTGGGACTATCACGATATGCGGTTCAACATCCACGGCCGTATCTGCCTGGAGACCATGCTGCCCTTTGGTCTGCTGGGAACATTTGCCCTTTACCGGATCAATCCGTTTCTGATGATGTTGTATCATCGCCTTCCCGGCTTTATTTCCGGGAAATTGGCGGTGGGACTGGTGGTTCTGCTGCTGGCAGATCTGACCATCTCCGTCTGTGTCCTGCGGAATCTTTCCCTGCCGGACGGCGACGCCGACCATACCGCCGAGATCTCACGCCGTGTGTGGGAAGATCTGAAAAAGCGGCTGGGCTGAATAAATTGAATAAAACTTTTTCGTGCATTCCGCTGTGTTTTGGTGGGATGCACTTTTTTTGTGTGCGTCAGATGAAAACGACAAAATACACTTGACAGAATAAATGTCATGCGTTATAATAGAACAAAGTTATTTCATAACATAGTTATAGATAAAGGAGGCTTTGGAGAGATGGATTGTGAGGCAAACACGTTTTTTGGCGTAATGAATGCGTTTCGTGGGTTGAATGTGTTTTCTCTGCTGCCCCTGTCCCGGCAGGAGTATATGCTGATGTTCCTGGTGTTCCGTCACCGAAAGACCAACCCGGAGGGCTGTACGGTATCGACCCTGACCCGGCTGATGCGTGTGCCGCAGCCGGCAGTGTCCCGGACGCTGCGTGGACTGGAGAACAACGGCTATATCCGCCGGGAAGTCTGCCGGGAGGATCGGCGCAACACGTATGTGACACTGACGGCTGCCGGAGAGACAGAGGTACAGCGTGCCAATCAGCTTTTGGAGGAATTTCACCGGGGTATCCAGAAACGATTCACGCAGGAAGAGTCCGATCAGCTGATGGAACTGCTGCGGCGGCTCTATACGGCGGCATCGGAAGAACTGGATGAGATGAAAGGAGAGAAACAAGCCAATGGGTAAGCTTTTCAAGAACCTGAAACCTTACTGGAAATCTGTGCTGGTGATTTTCGTGCTGTTGGTGGTGCAGGCGTTTTGTGACCTGTCGCTGCCCCAGTATACGTCGGATATCATTGACACAGGCATCCAGAACAGCGGCGTAGCCCACATCCTGCCGGAAAAGATCACGGCGGAGGAGTTTGATAATGCCCAGCTGTTCATGACCGAGGAAGAACAGAACCAGTGGCAGGATGCCTATGATGGCGAGAACCGGAAAGACAGCCTGTCGGAAAAGAAACTGGACGAACTGGACAGCGACCTGCTGGTGCCGGTGCTGCTGAATTATCAGATGTCTATGATGAATGAGGACACTTTCCGTCAGATGCTGGCGCAGCAGCAGACCGACCCCAATGCGGCGGCGCAGATGGAACAGATGTCTGTGGAAGAGATCGGCGCCATGATGGGCGTGGAACTGAAACCGTTCCAGCGCACCGAAGAGGACGACGACGGCAATGAGACCACGGTGACCTGTGTGGATGTGCGCCCGGTGTTTGCGGCAATGCAGCAGAGCGGTCAGCTCACAGAAGAGACAGTGACCCAGATGCGTTCCCAGCTGGAGGATATGCTGGACACCATGGGCGACTCTCTGGTGAAGTCCATGGGCGTGGCATATGCAGTGCAGTGTGACAAGGATGCCGGACTGGACGTGGATAAGATCCAGACCAGCTACCTCTGGCGTACCGGCGGCAAGATGATGGCGATGGCATTTGCCATGATGGCTGCGGCGATCTGCGTCGGCTATTTTGCATCCCGTGTGGGTGCAGGCGTGGGACGTGATCTCCGTGGAAGAGTGTTCCAGCGTGTCATGCAGTTCTCCAGTGCGGAGATGGATCAGTTCTCCACCGCATCCCTTATCACCCGCAGCACCAACGATATCCAGCAGGTGCAGATGGTGACGGCGATTTTCCTGCGGATGCTGCTGTATGCGCCGATTCTGGGCGTGGGCGGTATTCTGAAGGTGGTACATACCGGCGCAGGCATGGGCTGGGTCATTGTCCTGGCGGTTCTGGTAATTCTGGGGATCGTCGGCGTGCTGATGTCCATTGCAATGCCCAAGTTCAAGCTGATGCAGGTGCTGGTGGATAAGGTGAACCTGGTCTCCCGTGAGATTCTGACCGGTCTGTCGGTCATTCGTGCATTCGGACGGGAAAAGACCGAGGAAGAGCGTTTCGACCAGGCAAACCGGAATCTGACCCGAACCAACCTGTTTGTCAACCGTGTCATGACCTTTATGATGCCGGTGATGATGCTGATTATGTACAGTCTGACCATTCTGATCGTCTGGGTCGGCGCACACCGTGTGGACGGCGGCTCCATGCAGGTCGGTTCTATGACGGCGTTTATCACCTATGCTATGATGATCGTCATGTCTTTCCTCATGCTGACCATGATGTCTGTCATGCTGCCCCGTGCATCGGTAGCTGCCGGACGAATTGACGAGGTATTGCAGACAGAGACTTCCGTCAAGGAAAGCGAGACACCGAAGCACCTGGACACCTGCAAGGGCGTTCTGGCATTCGACCATGTCCATTTCCGCTATCCGCACGCCGAAGAGGATGCCCTGTCTGATCTGTGTTTTACCGCAGAACCGGGCAAGACCACAGCCATCATCGGCAGCACCGGCTGCGGCAAGTCCACGCTGGTGAATCTGATCCCTCGTCTGTACGATGCCACAGAGGGCAGCATTACGCTGGACGGCGTGGAACTGCGTGATCTGCCGCTGGAAGAACTGCGGCAGCAGATCGGTTTTGTGCCGCAGAAGGGCGTGCTGTTCTCCGGAACGATCGCCAGCAACCTGCGGTTCGGCAATCCGGATGCGTCGGATGCGGAGATAGAGCAGGCGGCAGAGATCGCCCAGGCAATGGAGTTCATCGGAGAAAAGCCGGATCGGTTCGACAGCGATATCTCTCAGGGCGGTACCAATGTTTCCGGCGGTCAGAAACAGCGTCTGACCATCGCCAGAGCCATTGCCAAGCACCCGAAGGTGTTCGTCTTTGATGACAGCTTTTCCGCACTGGATCTGAAAACCGATGCGGCACTGCGAAAAGCGTTGGGCGAGCAGGTGCAGGACAGCACCATGATTATTGTGGCGCAGCGTATCAGCACCATCCTCCATGCAGACCAGATCCTGGTGCTGGAAGAGGGAAAGATCGTGGGCAAGGGTACACACGAAGAACTGCTGCGCAGCTGCGAAGTGTACCAGCAGATCGCAAAGTCTCAGCTTTCCGCAGCGGAACTGGGACTGGAAGAGGACACACAGAAAGGAGCGGTGACAGATGGCGAATGAAAGACGGCGCATGGGCGGTCCGAGAGGCGGTCAGATGCCGGTGGAAAAGGCAAAGGACTTTAAGGGTTCGATCGGCAAGCTGTTTGTGTATATGAAAAAGTATCACGCTGCGGTAGTTGTCGTGATCCTGTGTGCAGTTGCCTCCACTTTGTTCAGCGTCATTGGCCCGGATATCCTGGGAAAGGCGACCACAGAGCTGGCAAACGGTCTGATGGCGAAGATCCAGGGAACCGGCGGCATTGACTTTACGAAGATCGGACAGATTTTGCTGTTCGTGCTGGGGCTGTATCTGCTCAGCACCCTGTTCAACTTTGTCCAGGGCTGGCTGATGACCGGCGTGACCCAGAAGGTCTGCTACCGGATGCGGAAAGACATCTCCGAAAAGATCGACCGGATGCCTATGGCATATTTCGAAAGCCGCACCTACGGCGAAGTGCTGTCCCGCATCACCAACGATGTGGATACGCTGGGACAGAGTCTGAACCAGAGCATTACCCAGATCATCACCTCTGTGGCAACTATGGTGGGCGTACTGGTCATGATGCTGCGCATCTCGCCGCTGATGACGCTGATCGCAGTGATTATCCTGCCCATTTCTGTGACGCTGATCTCTCTGGTGGTCAAGAAGTCTCAGAAGTACTTCAAGCAGCAGCAGGAATATCTGGGACACATCAACGGTCAGGTCGAGGAATCCTATGCCGGTCAGACTGTGATCCAGGCATACAACAAGGAAAAGGACACCGTGCGCCAGTTCCAGGAGACAAACGATACCCTGTATCACTCCGCATGGAAGTCCCAGTTCCTGTCCGGACTGATGCAGCCGATCATGATGTTTGTGGGCAACCTGGGCTATGCCGCTGTGGCACTGTCCGGCGGACTGCTCGCCATTCGTGGTACCATCACCATCGGTGATATCCAGGCATTCATCCAGTACGTGAAGAACTTCACCCAGCCCATGCAGCAGATCGCACAGGTGCTGAACCAGGTGCAGTCGATGGCGGCAGCCACGGAGCGTGTGTTTGAATTCCTGGAAGAGGACGAAGAAGTCCAGACCGCAGAGCATCCGGTACAGCTGGCAGATGTCAGTGGCAGCGTGGACTTCGAACACGTTTCCTTCGGCTATAAGCCGGAGCAGTGCATCATCCACGATTTCAGCGCCAAGGTGCATCCGGGACAGAAAGTTGCCATTGTTGGTCCTACCGGTGCCGGAAAAACGACCATGGTGAAGCTGCTGATGCGGTTCTACGATGTCAACAGCGGTTCTATCAAGCTGGACGGACACGATGTCCGGGACTTTGACCGGCATCAGCTCCGGGAATCTTTCGGCATGGTACTCCAGGACACCTGGCTGTTCCAGGGAACGATCATGGAGAATATCCGCTACGGCAGACTGGATGCCACAGACGAAGAGGTCATCGCCGCCGCAAAGGCAGCCCACGCAGATACCTTTATCCGCCAGCTGCCGGACGGCTATCAGATGGAGCTGAACGAGGACGCCAGCAACGTGTCACAGGGACAGAAACAGCTGCTTACCATTGCACGTGCGATTCTGGCAGACAACCGGGTCATGATCCTGGACGAGGCGACTTCTTCCGTAGATACCCGAACCGAAATTCTGATCCAGAAGGCAATGGATCATCTGATGGAGGGCAGGACCAGCTTTATCATTGCGCACCGCCTTTCCACCATCCGCAATGCGGATATGATCCTGGTCATGAAGGACGGCGACATCATCGAGCAGGGTACGCACGATGAGCTGCTGGCGAAGAACGGGTTCTATGCGGATCTGTACCGCTCTCAGTTCGCTCAGACGGCATAACCGCATTTCAAAAGAATAACAGCATAACACGCAAATTGGTTTTTCTCCATTTTGCCTCCTCTTTAGAGGAGGTGTCCCGAAGGGACGGAGGAGTCAGAAAAATCAATTTGCGTGTTTTTGCATAAAAAGGGCTTGCCAAATGAAAAAGATTGTGCTATAATGATGATATCTGTTGTTCTGTCCGCTGGAGGGGAACGGCGGAACACACCGCAGCGCCGTTTGCATCCGATGAGACGGGCTGTATCTCACTATACTTTAAGGAGGACTTCCATGGCAACCACCAACACCCAAGCCGTGCCGCTGCGTACCAAGCGTGGTATCAGTGCCGGCAGCATTTTCTCGGCAATCGGAAGATGGATCGTCCGAAACCGGATCTATCTCATCGCCTTTGCCATTCCGGCTGCGCTGACCTATCTGGCGTATGCCATCTTCGGACTCTACCCCTTTGGCGAAGAATCCGTGCTTTGCCTCGACCTGAACGGACAGTACGTCTACTATTTTGAAGCGCTTCGTGATGCGTTCTGGGGCGACGGCAGCATTTTCTACAACTGGTCCAGAAACCTTTCCGGTGAATTTATGGGCATTATCGGCTATTATCTTGCCAGCCCGTTTACTTTGATCGTGATGCTTCTGCCGGAGAAGTTTATGCTGAGCAGCCTGCTTATCATGCAGCTTTGCAAGGTGGGCGCTGCCGGCGTGACATTCAACTATTTCCTGCAAAAGCGCCGGAACGTACAGCCTTATCCGTCCCTGCTGTTCTCCACCATGTATTCCATGATGGCATATATGGTGATCCAGCTGATCGACCCCATGTGGCTGGATGGTCTGGTATTCCTGCCGCTGATTATGCTGGGCATCGAGTATCTGGTCGATGACGGCAGACGGCTGAACTACATCATTCCGCTGGCGCTGATGTGCGTGGCAAACTTCTACATCGGCTACATGATCTGCATTTTTGTGGCACTGTACTTCTTCTTCTACCTGCTGGCAGGTTCGGACAAGAAGCGCAAGGGCTATGACTATTTTACCGCCATCGTGCGTGTGGCATATTCCTCGGTCATTGCACTGGCTTGTGCGGCATTCATGCTGCTGCCGGTGTACAATGCACTGAAACTGGGTAAATTCGAGTTTACGGATCCGGACTACAGCTTCCGGTTCCAGTCTTTCCCGCTGAGTCAGAAACTGCTGGAAAATGCGCAGGATTCACCGCTGCTGGTACTTCTGTGCGACCTGCTGGATATGTTCCCGCAGCTGCTGCCGGCACAGTATGACTCTGTTAACGTCCAGGGCAAGCCGGAGATCTACTGCGGTCTGCTTACCCTGGTGCTGCTGCCGCTGTTCTACATGAACAAGAAGATCAACTGGAAGAAAAAGCTGGGCTATACAGCGCTGATCGTTGTGATGGTAATGTGTATGCTCATCACACCGGTGGACATGATGTGGCACGGCGGACAGGTGCCGAACTGGCTGCCGTTCCGCTATTCGTTCTTGCTGTCCTTTATCTTCCTCACCATGGCGGCAACTGCATTTGCCAACAAGGACGGCATCCAGAAGAAACATCTGCTCGGCTCTACCGGGGTGATGGTGGTTATCATCGCCATTGTTGCCGGTCTGAAATTTGACCAGATGGCAAAGGGTGCAGTCTGGATCTCTGCGGCACTCATGGGCATCTATCTGATTCTGCTGTACTTCATGATCGGCGGCAAGCTGACAGAGGGCAAGCGTGGCGTGAGCATTGCGCTGACGACCATGATGCTGGTTATGGTCGGCGGCGAGGCAACCTATAATGCAGTGGATTCCATGAAGGATATCGACGATGAGGTGGCATATTCCACCCGTGCATCCTATCAGAACTATGTGCAGAACGGCAGAGCGGCTGCGGATATGCTGGAGGAAAAGGATGACGGTTTCTACCGTGCAGAAAAGACTTTCTTCCGCTGTGTCAACGACAATGCGGCGTTCGGACTGAAGGGTATTTCCCACTCCAGTTCTGTCATGAATACCCGGGTCATCAACTTCATTGAGACCATGGGCTATTGTATGCACAGCTATTACACCCGTTATGACGGCAACACAGAGATCGCTGACTCTCTGCTGGGCATCAAGTATGTGCTGGATCGTGGAGAAAACTTCGACCAGAACCGCCGTCTGAACCCGGCGTATGAACCTCGCTGGGCATATGACTACAAAAACGAAAACGGCGTGGACAAGACCATCACGGCGTATGAGAATACCAATGCGCTGTCCATCGGCTATATGGTGGATGAAGATGTACAGAAGATCGACCATCTGGGCAATGACAATCCGTTCAACAGCCAGAACATCTTCATGAGTACCATGAGCGGCAATACGGAATTTGACGAAAACGGTCAGTTTGCATCGTGGCACGAATACTACACACCGCTGAACCTGGCAGAAGATCCCATCGTCAGCGATTCCATTACCACCAGTCCTTACGGCGAACAGACCAAGTATGATGTGACCGGCGACGGTGACCCGACGGTGGACTTCCACCTGGTGGCAGATTCCAGCGATCCGATCTATATCTACTTCAAGACAGAGTTCCAGAAGAAGGTCAACCTGTGGATGTCCACCTGGGACGAGAGCGAGTGGAGCGCAGACGAAGAGAGCTGGAAGGCAGAGAACGAGGGTGACTTCACCTGGAAGGCTGCCGACGAGTACGCCAAGAATCACAGCGGCTTTGAGTCTCTGGGTGAATACTTCGAGGGCGACAACTACATTGCCCTGCGTCTGGGTACTTTCGAGCCAGGCACAAAGATCACGCTGCGTATGACCATTGCCAACGATGAAAAGTTCACCATCGTGAAGAACTTCCTGTTCTACACATACCATCCGGATGTGTTCCAGGCAGATATCGACACGCTGAAGAAGAACCAGTGGCAGATCGACTCTTCCAAGAGCAACGACCGGAAACTCACCGGTACGATCACCGCAGAGGATGGTCAGATCATGATGACCTCTATCCCGTATCAGCCGGGCTGGTCCATCAAGGTTGACGGCAAGCGTGTAGACAACCTGGTAGAAGAGGTCAAGAACGAGGACGGCAGCACCAGTCTGAACAATCAGAGCGGTGACTCCGGACAGATCGTTGTGGTAGATGCAATGATCGGTCTGCGGCTGCCTGCCGGAACGCATACCGTGACGATGACCTATACACCGCCGGGGTGGTGGATCGGCATGGGTACGCTGGCTGGCGGTATTATCCTGATTGTGCTGTTCTGGTTCGGCGACCGCAAGCGCTATGCTGCAATGCTGGTTGCAGTAGAGGCAGAAAAGGAACGGGAACGTCAGCAGGCAAAGAAACGTGTCAAGCTGAAGTCCAACAACAATAAGGATAAGGACGATTCTCCGGAAAAACTGCTGGAAAAACTGGAGGCACTCCATAAGGAGGGTATTCTGGACGACAAGGAGTTTGCAGCCAAAAAGGCGGAGATTGAAAAGAAAAAGAAAGCGAACGGCAAACAGACGTAATTGTCAGTTTGTGTAAAGTACGCTGAAAAATGAAACGGCGTTGCCGCAGGGGAAATGTTCCTGCGGCAACGCCGTTTTGGGTTTGGTGTGCGAAAGGAGATTTTTAACCGTAACTATATGACATCACATCACGATAGGATGGAAAGAACGATTCTAACGATACAACCACGATTATCACCAAAATGAGAATCAGTAGACTCACCAGAGACTGCGCTTTTGTATATCGTTTGATTTTTTCAGATGACCTGGAATATGTAAATATCATGCCGGCAGCGCAAAGGTGCCTTTGTCAATAAAAAACTGAGCCACCTCGCTAATAAAAAAGTGAGCCAG